>Ga0180433_10000169_pt1 | contig 110387 bp, 81 predicted proteins | sample SS_ome_8_FD_132980 | JGI IMG/M metagenome (GOLD analysis project Ga0180433, IMG submission 132980) | Hypersaline lake sediment archaeal communities from the Salton Sea, California, USA - SS_1_D_1 metaG | ecosystem: Environmental > Aquatic > Non-marine Saline and Alkaline > Hypersaline >... | reverse complement strand
CTCGTTGAATATCTTTGAGGCCACGCCCGGCTTGTCCGGTATGCCCAGGACGCCGATCTTTGCCGTGTCGGAATCAAGCGCTATGCCAGTGACCACTTCATTATTTTCCATTTTCCCGGCCTCCTTAATTAAGGTTCCCTCCACGTCGGTGTTTATGCTTGACCTGAGATGTATCACCACGCCGTGCACCCTCGCGCACTCCACCGATCTCGGGTGGAGCACCTGGGCCCCCAGGCTGGCGAGCTCCAGCATTTCGTCATACGAGATCGACTTGAGCTTCCTCGCGTTCTTCACTATCCTCGGGTCGGTGGAATACACTCCGTCCACGTCAGTGTAGATCTCGCAGATGTCAGCCTTCAGCGCCGCGGCTACAGCGACAGCGGAAGTGTCCGAGCCTCCCCTGCCTATCGTAATTATGTCGCCCTTGCTGTCTATCCCCTGAAAACCGGTGATGACGACAATCTTGCCGTCCTTCACTTCCCTCTTGATCCTGTCGAGCTTGATCCCCGTTATCCTGGCCTTCTTGTATATGTCCTCGGTAATGATTCCGGCCTGGCCGCCGGTCAGCGATATCGCCGGGCAGCCTATGTCCAGCAGGGCCATTGACAGAAGCGCCGCGGAAATCTGCTCGCCGGTGGAAACAAGCATGTCGTATTCCCTGTGGTCCGGGCTGTGAGACACTTTGTTCATGAGCTCTATTAGCTCGTCCGTTGTGTGCCCCATGGCGGACACCACTACCACGAGATCGTTGCCGTCGTTTTTCAGGCGCGCGAGCCTTTTTGCGACGTTCTTGATCTTCTCCGGCGTCCCAACCGAGGTTCCGCCGTACTTGTGAACGATCAGCGCCATTAAACCTTTCCCTCCGGAAAATTAACCCGAGGATTATACCATATATCATGCCGAAGTTTAAACGTGAACCTGTAGCTGATATAATTCTCGCATCATGAAAATCGCGGTTATTTCACTGGGATGCCCGAAGAATCTGACCGACACGGAGGCAATGCTGGGAAAGTTCGCGTCGGCCGGGCACGTCATAACGAACAGCATCAGGGGGGCCGACCTTCTGGTGATAAACACGTGCGCCTTCATCAAGCCTGCGATAAACGAGGCGCTCAGGGAAATCAGAAAGGCCGTCAGTCTCAAGAAAAAGGGAATAATAAAACAGGTGGCCGTAGCCGGCTGCCTTCCCGCAAGAATGAAGTTCGACAGGAGCATTCCGGTGGAATGCCTTGAGGGGGTTGACGCGGTCATCGATTCATTGGGACTGTTCGACTGGAAAGCCCCCAGGATCAAGGCTACGCCCGGGCATTATTCATATATCAAGATAGCGGACGGATGCGACAACCGCTGCTCCTACTGCACGGTCCCTTTGATAAGGGGTCCTTACAGGAGCAGGAGGATGAAGGACATCCTCACGGAAGCGGAGGCGCTGGCGAGAACCGGGACCAGAGAGCTCATCCTGGTGGCCCAGGACACCACATATTACGGGTCGGACATCTACGGCAAGCCTTCTCTCGCGAAATTACTGAGAAAGCTGTGCCGGATAAAGAGGCTAAAATGGATTCGCTTGATGTACGCGCACCCGGCGCACGTGACGGATGAGCTCATCAGGACCATGGCGGAAGAGGAAAGGATAGTCAAGTACATAGACTTGCCATTGCAGCACTCTTGTGATAAAATGCTCCGGCTGATGAAGCGGAGGACGTCCGGGGAGAAAATTGCCAGTATAATAAGAAAAATCAGAAGGTCGATGCCAGATGCAGCCCTAAGGTCGACTTTCATTGTCGGCTTTCCGGGTGAAAGCGAAAGAGAATACAGGAAGTTACTGGGTTTCATAAAAAAGGAGAGATTCGACAGGCTGGGGATATTTACTTACTTCGCCGAATCCGGCACGCCTGCCGCGAAGATGAGGGGACAGGTTCCGGAGGGCACAAAGAAGAGTAGATATCATAGAGCGATGTTACTGCAAAATCGGATCTCCGCAGAGCGAAACAGGAAAGAAGTTGGAAAAGTGATTGATGTCATTATTGACAGGGTAAACGGCAGGAACCTCAAAGGCAGGTCCGGCGCCGACGCTCCGGAGATCGATGGTTCGGTTTCAATTAAACTGCCCGCGGGCAGCAAGATAAAAGTTTTCCCGGGGGAGGTAGTAAAGGCGAGGATCACGAAATCTTCCGCCTATGACCTCTTCGGGAAACTCGTTACTTGACCATACCGAACGCGCTCTCTCTCCTTCGCATTGCGGCAATTCCCCTCTTCGCGTACTTCCTGTTGACTCAAGAAGCCCGCTGCGCGTATATCGCGGCCGGAATATTCGCTGTTCTTGTCCTCACGGACGCGGTCGACGGATATCTGGCCAGGCGGTTGAACGCGGTAACCACCTTCGGGAAGTATGTCGACCCTCTGGCCGACAAGATACTGGTTATTACGGCGCTGATCGCGCTTGTTGAGCTGGGAAAAGTCTCTTCGGTGCCGGTGGCGATCATAGCGGCGAGAGAGTTCGCGGTCACGGCGTTCAGGCTGGCGGCCGTCGAAAAAGGGAAAGTGATAGCGGCAAACCTGCTCGGAAAGACCAAGACCGTCACGCAGATGGCGGCCGTGTTCTTCCTGATACTGGGATGGCCTTACGGGGAGGTTCTTCTCTGGGCGGCCGCGGCGTTAACCATATTGTCGGGAGCGGCTTACATATACAAGGCGTGGGGCGAGGTGTTCGGGTCGTGAACATTAATCCTGTAGAGGTCAAGCTTGAGGATTTTTTCACAAAGGTCCTCTCGGCCATAGGAAAAGCGACCGACGATCAGATAGCCGAGCTCCTGAAGAGGAACAAGAGGACTATCGCGGTAGCCGAGTCGCTGACGGGAGGCCTGATCTCGGCGCGGCTGACGAGCATTGCCGGATCGTCCGAGTTCTTCATCGGCGGAAGCGTATGCTACCACAACAGGGTGAAGGTGATGGATGTGGCCGTGCCTCCGGCCCTTATAAGCAAGCACGGTGCCGTCAGCAAAGAGGTGGCGACGGCCATGGCGGAGGGAATAAGAAAGAGGATGAGAACGGACATCGGGCTTGCCGCCACCGGAGCGGCGGGGCCGAAGCCTCTCCCGCCGGCGCCGGTGGGTAGAACTTACATAGCCGTGGCTTCGGAAAAAGGTGTCGAGTGGAAGGAACTCCACCTTCAGGGCGGAAGGACCGAGATAAGGAAAAAAGTGACCCAGGCGGCTCTCGGCCTGCTGTGGCTTCATCTCGGAGGAGAGGAAGTCATGAACAAGCTGGGAGAGAAGATGTGAGGCTGTTCATTTCCATTGAGCTGACTGAAGATATCAGGGCCGAGATCAGCGGACTGATAGAAGCAATGAGGAAGAAAGGCTCCGGGGTCAAATGGGTAGAACCGCGGAACCTTCATGTGACTCTCAAGTTTCTGGGGCATGTGCCCGATGAGAAAATCGAAAAAATAATAGGCGCGGCCTCCGAAGCTCTCGGGAACAGCGAGCCTTTCAGGACTTCCTTCAGGGGAGCGGGTTCTTTCCCGGGAGGGAAGAGACCCAGGGTATTCTGGGTCGGAGCGAGAAAAGGCTCCGAAAAACAGGCCGGCCTGGCACGGCTGGTAGACAGCGCCATGGCCGCGGCAGGATTTGACGAGGAAAAAAGAGAGTTCACGCCTCACGTGACCATAGGCAGGGTCAAGGACCCGAAAGAGGCGGGAAGCCTTCTCAGGGCGCTGGAGGAGGCCAGGGAAAAAAGCTTCGGAGAAATGACGGTAGACCGGGTCAGCCTGATGAAAAGCACCCTGTCAAGGAAGGGCCCGACCTACGAAACGGTCAGGGAGTTTTATCTGAAGGCAAAGTAGGAAAAAGGAGGGAAAGACATGGCGGGAGAAAAGAGCAAGGCACTTGGAAACGCGATATCTCAAATTGAAAAGGAGTACGGCAAGGGATCCATCATGAAGATGGGCGAGGCCACCAGGATGAAGGTGGAAGCAATCCCTACGGGATCGCTGTCACTGGACATGGCTCTCGGCGTTGGAGGTTTCCCGAGGGGAAGGATAGTAGAGATCTACGGCCCGGAGGCCGGCGGAAAGACAACGGTCTCTCTGCACGCGGTCGCCGAGGCGCAGAAGAACGGCGGGATAGCGGCTTTCATCGACGCGGAACACGCCCTGGACCCCCTTTACGCCAGAAGGCTCGGGGTCGACGTGGACAATCTTCTGATATCCCAGCCGGATTACGGTGAGCAGGCCCTCGAGATAGTTGAAACCCTGGTCAGGTCCGGCGCTGTCGACATAATAGTGGTCGACTCGGTCGCGGCGCTAGTTCCGAAGGCGGAGATAGAGGGGGACATGGGCGAGGCGCAGGTGGGGCGTCAGGCGCGGCTGATGTCTCAGGCGCTGAGGAAGCTCACGGCCATAATCAGCAAGTCGAAGACCGTTGTCATTTTCGTCAACCAGCTCAGGATGAAGGTGGGCGTCATGTTCGGTAACCCGGAGGTCACTCCGGGAGGAAGGGCGCTCAAGTTCTATTCGTCCGTGAGGCTCGACGTAAGGTCACTGGAAAAGCTGAAGGAGGGAGACCACGTTGTGGGGACGAGGACCAGGATCAGGGTGGTGAAGAACAAGGTCGCGCCTCCGTTCAGGGAGACCGTGGTCGTTATCAGGTACGGTGTCGGGGTGGAGAGGCTAGGCGACATGCTTGACCTGGCCACCAAGCTCGAGCTTATAGCCAAGAGCGGCACCTGGTACGTGTATCAGGGCTCAAGGATAGGACAGGGATGGGCGAACGCGATCAGGTATCTGCAGGAGAACCCGGAGACGGCCAGCAAGATAGAGGAATCGATCAAGAAAACGATAACCGATCAGGCTTCGGAATCACGGGAGGAAGAAAAAAAAGAGGAAAAGGCGTCAGCGGCGGACACAAAAAAGAAGAAAAAATAGACAAGGAGTGAACTGAAAATGAATTTGACGGGATTTCTATACGTTACTCTTGCGATAGTAATAATATTCGCGCTATCGATCGTCCACCTTTTCATAAGGAGAAGGATGGCGGAGCAGAAGGTCAGGATAGCGGAGGAAAAGGCCAGGCGGATCCTTGAGGACTCAAAAAGGGAGGCGGAAACGAAGAGGAGGGAGGCCCAGCTCGAAGCGAAGGACGAATCCATAAAGCTCCGCACCGAGTTCGAGCGGGAGACCAGGGAGAGGAAGGCCGAGCTCCTTAACCTGGAAAAGAGGCTTCTGCAGAGGGAGGAGAAAATTGACGCGAAAATCAAGACCAGCGAGGAGCAGGAGAATAAGCTGAAGACGAGGGAGTCGGAGCTGGTAAAGGCCAAGGAGAACCTGGAAAATATCAGAAAAGAGCACGTGAAGGAGCTTGAGAGAGTGTCCGGCCTCTCCAGGGACGAGGCCAAGAGGCTTCTTCTGGTCAACATTCAGAAGGACATAGACCGCGACATCGCCGTGTACATCAAGAAAACCGAGGAACAGGCCCGCAAGGACGCCGAGAAAAAAGCCAAGGAAATACTGACCACGGCCATCCAGAGGTGCGCCGTTGACCATGTGGTTGAGACCACGACGACCACCGTTGAGCTGCCCTCGGACGACATGAAGGGAAGGATAATAGGAAGGGAAGGAAGGAACATCAGGGTCTTCGAGACCCTCACGGGCGTCGACCTGATAGTCGATGACACTCCGGAGGCCGTCATCCTCTCCAGTTTCGATCCTCTAAGGAGAGAGGTCGCGAGGCTGACGCTCCAGAAACTGATTGCCGATGGAAGAATACATCCCGCCCGCGTGGAGGAGATGTACGAGAAATCAAAGGGCGAGCTTAAGGCGGCCATGTGGGAGTACGGCGAGCGCGCGGCAATAGAGGCTGATGTTCACGGTCTGCCTCCCGTGCTAATACAGCTGCTGGGAAGGCTGAGGTACAGGAAGAGCTACGGGCAAAACGTCCTTCAGCACTCCATCGAGTGCTCGCATCTGGCAGGGATGCTCGCGGCAGAGCTGGGCGTAAACGTCAAGCTTGCAAAGAGAGGCGGGCTTCTCCATGACATCGGCAAGGCGATCGATCAGGAGGTTGAGGGCACCCACACCAAGCTGGGCGTGATGTTCGCCCAGAAGGCCGGCGAGTCCGAAGAGGTGCTCCACACGATAGAGGCGCATCACGGCGACACTGAAGCCAAGACCATAGAGGCGGTGCTGGTTGCCGTTTCCGACGCCATATCCGCGTCCAGGCCCGGAGCCAGGCGGGACACGCTTGAGGCATACGTCAAGAGGCTGGAGAGGCTTGAGTCCGCGGCAAAATCGTTCGACGGGGTCGAGAAGTGCTACGCCATACAGGCCGGCAGGGAAGTGAGGGTTATTGTTAAGCCTGACAGGGTGGACGACGTCATGGCCAGGAAGCTCGCGCACGACATAGCCAAGAAGATAGAATCTGAGCTTGAGTATCCCGGCGAGGTCAGGGTAACGGTAATCAGAGAAACAAGAGCGAGCGACACGGCAAAGTGAGCGGCAAAAAAGAAGTAAGTATATTATTCATAGGGGACATAGTCGGAAGGCTCGGCAGGGCCGTGGTGAAGAAAGAGCTTCCCGCCCTCAAGAAAAAGTTCTCGCCGGACTTGATCATAGCTAACGGCGAGAACTCTGCCGCCGGCTACGGCATCACCGAGAGCGTTTACAAAGAGCTCATCGAATCCGGCATAGACGTCATAACCATGGGCAATCACATGTTCGACAAGAAGGATTTCCCCAAGGTCATAGACTCATGTTCTGATATCGTAAGGCCGGCCAATTATCCCCCGAGCGTTCCCGGGAGAGATCACTTGATCAAAAAGACCAGGGGCGGCATCAGCATAGCCGTGATCAACCTTCTCGGCAGGGTGTTCATGCCGGCCGTCGACTGCCCGTTCAGGATAGGAGAGGCCCTGGCGGAAAAGCTGCGTAAGGAAGCCGACGCGGTAATAGTGGATTTTCACGCGGAGGCGACTTCCGAGAAGCGCGCTCTCGGATACCATCTGGACGGAAAAGTGTCCGCCGTAATAGGCACTCACACCCACGTAATGACCGCGGACGAACAGATACTCGCGGGCGGAACGGCGTACTTATCGGACGCCGGCATGACGGGAGCCAGCGACTCAGTCATCGGCATGGGCAAGGAGGCCATTATAGCCCGCTTCCTGACCCAGATGCCTCACAGGTTCGAGCCGGTGGTAAAAGGGGAAGGCATCCTGAACGCCGTTGCCGTCAAGGTGGACGCGGCTACAGGCAGGGCCGGGTCCGTTGAGAGGATATACAAATTGATCCCGGAGGAGCCTACGAAAGACTAGAGAGGCTCTTTTCTATGATCTTTCTGCTCTCTTCAAGCTTCAGCTTCTTCCGGTTCTCGGCTTCTATCAACTCGGGTTTGGCGTTTTCGACAAATCCCCTGTTTGACAGCTTTGAGTCAACTTTTTTCAGCTCGCCCGAGACCTTCTGAAGCTCCTTCCTGAGTCTATCCGCTTCCTTGTCAACGTCTATGAGACCCTTAAGAGGGACCTGTATCTCATTGCTTCCCACCGCAGCGATAGCGGAGCCCTTCTGAGAGCCCTCCTGCTTTTTTACGATCCTGACATCCCCGGCCCTTGTCAGCCTTGATATGTGGGCGATCGATCTTTCAAGCGTCTCGCGCCACGCGCGGTCCGGCGAAACTATGACAACGGCAATCTCCGTCGCGGTCTTCACCTTGTACTGGGCCCTGATGTTCCGGATCGCGGTTATGACGGGCTTCAGGAATTCCATGTCGGATTCCACTGTCTTGTCGATATATTTGTCGTCCGGTTCGGGAAAGTCAGCCAGCATTATTGAATCGGCCGGGCAGAGCTCCGGCGCCCGCATCTTGACCATCTGCCATATCTCCTCGGTAAGGAACGGCATGAACGGGTGCAGAAGCCGCATGGTGCCCTCGAGGACATGGAGAAGAACGGGCATTTTCAACCCGATATTCTCCTTCGCCATCTCGATGTACCAGTCGCAGAAGTCTCCCCACACAAAATCATAGATCCGCCTGGCAGCCGTGCCGAAATCGTACTGCTCAAGAAGCTCCGCGATATTATTCACTTCCCTGTAGAACCTGCTCAGTATCCACCTGTCTGCAAACTCCAGGTTCCCGCCCAGCTTGAGGCTCTTTGCCGGGTTCATCAACACGAACCTTGAGGCGTTCCATATTTTATTGGAGAAGTTGCGGCATTCGTTTATCTTCTGCTCGGTCAGCTTGATGTCCTGGCCCTGTCCGGTGACCAGCGAAACAAGCGCGAACCGCAGGGCATCGGCCCCCACCCTGTCGATAACGTTTATGGGATCAATGACGTTCCCCAGCGACTTGCTCATTTTCTTGCCGTGCACGTCCCTCACCAGGCCGTGTATGTAAACCGTCCTGAACGGAACCTCTTTCATGAACTTGAGGCCCATCATTATCATCCTTGAGACCCAGAACGTTATTATGTCGTAGCCGGTGATCAGGACCGAGGTGGGATAGAAGTTCTTCAGGTCTTCCGTTGTCCCGGGCCATCCAAGGGTGGAGAACGGCCACAGCGATGACGAGAACCACGTGTCAAGGACATCGGTGTCCTGCTTTAAGTCCCTGTTCCCGCACTCGGGGCATCTCTCCGGATCATTCTCGGCGACTATTATCTCTCCGCAGGAGCAGTACCAGACGGGGATCCGGTGTCCCCACCATATCTGCCGCGATATGCACCAGTCCTTCAGGTTGACCATCCAGTCGATGTAGACCTTGGTCCATCGCTCGGGATAGAACTTTATCTTTCCGTCCTCGACCGCCTTTATCGCGGGCGCGGCGAGCGGGGCCACTTTTACGAACCACTGGTCCGAAAGGTAAGGCTCAACGGCGGTCTTACACCTGTAGCAGTGGCCGATCGAAGAATCGTAATCCTCGATCTTCTCAAGCAGTCCCTCGGATTTCAGGTCTTCGACTATTTCCTCCCTCACCTTGGACCTGTCCTTGCCTTCATAACCCTTTATGTTCCCTAGCTCCGAAGGATCAAAGTGCTTGACCGCGACCTTCCCGTCCGGATAAAGCATGTTGACCCTCGGAAGGTTGTGGCGCTCTCCCATGTCGAAGTCGTTGGGGTCGTGCGCCGGAGTAACCTTGACGGCTCCCGTGCCGAACTCAGGGTCCACAAAATCGTCCTTGATGACCGGGATCTTCCGCCCGACAAGAGGCAGAACGAGCATTTTGCCGATGAGGCTTTTGTACCTTTTGTCCCTTGGGTTGACGGCGACGGCCGTGTCGCCAAGCATTGTCTCCGGCCTCGTGGTGGCGACCGTGACATGTTCCGAAGTCCCGTCTATAGGGTATTTTATGTGCCACAGGCTCCCCTTGCCCACCTTGTGTTCAGATTCGATGTCCGAGAGCGCCGTCATGCACCTGGGGCACCAGTTGATTATCCTCTTTCCGCGGTAAATGAGCCCTTCCATGTAGAGAGCGACAAAGGCTTTTCTCACCGCTTTTGAGAGGCCCTCGTCCATCGTGAAGCGCTCCCTGGACCAGTCGAGGGATGCTCCGAGCCTCCTCAGCTGAGAAGTTATCCTGCCGCCGTATAGCTTCTTCCACTCCCAGGTCCTCTCAAGAAATTTCTCTCGGCCCAGGTCGTCCTTTGTTTTGCCCTCTTTTTTGAGGTCTTTTTCAACTACGTTCTGCGTGGCGATTCCGGCGTGGTCGGTGCCGGGAACCCAGAGCGATCTTGCCCCCTTCATCCTGTTGAACCTGACCAGAATGTCCTGGAGCGAGTTGTCCAGCGCGTGCCCCATGTGAAGCGAACCGGTTACGTTGGGAGGCGGGATCACTATGGTAAAAGCATCGCCGGATCCCGTCGGAGAGAAGAACCCGCTCTTCTCCCAGAACGAATATCTGCCTTTTTCGGCCTTCAGAGGGTCATATACTTTTTCGATCTCTTGCGTCATAGATAATTGTTCAGGATCATCCTTCCGTCGAAGTTCTGAAGCTTAAGATACTGCTTCATGTTTGGGAAGATGGCGTCTCTGGGCACCATGCCGACTATCTCCCCTTCCCTCACCCTTATGCCGCGCTCAAGCGCGCGGTTTGAAACAAAATCCATAACGTCCTTGAGCGTCGTCTCCCTGTGGTCGGTTACGTTCATCGCGATCTGCACTATTCCCCGGCTCGCGAGAGGAACCCCTATCGCCCTGAGCCCCGCAGGGCCGCCGTGGCTTTCGCGGCAGGACCTCGCGATCTCGCGGGCAGCCTCAAGATTGCTGGTGTCCAGGTTCACGTTGAACGCGATCAGGAATTCCCTTACCCCTATGGCCACCGCGCCCGCCCCCGGATGAAGCTCTTCTTTACCGTAATCCGGATGCCTCTCGGAGGTGGCGATCTCCTCCTTGAGCTTAACGTATCCGCCCTTTCTGACCGCCGGAAGCTCTCTCCTGTCGTGGCGAAGGGCCGAGTACCCGTAAAAAAAGACCGGGACCTTGAGGTTGTGCGCGATCTCGTCCCCCAGCCCCCTGCTGAGCTCCACGGCTTCCTTCCTGGACACCCCGACAAGGGGAACGAAAGGTATCACGTCAACCGCGCCGATAAAGGGATGGACCCCGGAGTGCTTCTCGATGTCTATCAGCCCGACGGCGCGCTCGGTCATTTTGTAGGCCGCCTGCCTCACCGCGGAGGGCGGCCCGATGAAAGTGAACACCGTCCGGTTGTGGTCCCTGTCGGAAGAGACGTCCAGAAGCCGCACCAGATGCGTCTCTGAGATAGCCCTGGCCAGCTCACCGATGACCCTCGCGCTGCGCCCCTCACTGACGTTAGGAATACATTCAATGATCCTTCGAATGGGATACCACTCCCGGGAGAGCCTTAAAGCCCCAGCTCCTTGAAGGTCGATTCGAGTTGTTTTCCCTCAAGGGTTTCCTTTTGGATGAGAATTTTCGCAATTTTTTCCATTTTGCTTCTGTTCTTCTTTAGCGTTTTCCTGGCCTTGTCGTGGCACGAATCGACTATTGAGATGACCTCCTTGTCGATCAGGTCGGCGGTCTCCTCGCCGTAGTCCTTCATCTCGGCTATGTCGCGGCCGAGGAATATCTGCCTGTCCTTCTTCCCGAAGGTCCTAGGCCCGAGCCTGCTCATGCCGTACTCGCAGACCATTTTCTTGGCGAGCTCCGTCGCCCTTTCAAGGTCGTTGTGCGCCCCGGAGGTCAGCTCTCCGAACACCATCTCCTCCGCCACCCTTCCTCCCAGCATCACGGTCAGCTGATCAAGGACCTCGCTCTTGGTTATAAGGTACTTGTCCTCGAGAGGAAGCTGAAGGGTGTACCCGAGCGCCATGCCCCTGGGAAGGACCGATATCTTGTGGACGGGATCGGTGTTGGGAAGTATCCTGGAGAGAAGCGCGTGCCCCACCTCGTGGTAGGCAACTATGGATTTTTCCTTTTCGCTTATTACCCTGCTCTTCTTCTCGGGCCCCGCTATGACCCTGTCCACGGCCTCCTCAAGCTCTTTCATGGTGATCTCTTTTTTGTCGGCGCGCGCCGCGAGGATGGCCGCTTCGTTAAGCATGTTCTCGATATCGGCTCCGGTGAAGCCGGGCGTGCGCCTCGCGAGGATGTCTATGTCCACCTTTTTCGCCAGGGGCTTGCCCTTCATGTGTATCCTGATTATGTCCCTGCGTCCGTTAAGGTCAGGCTTGTCGAGCACTACCTGCCTGTCGAACCTGCCGGGCCTGAGAAGCGCCGGGTCAAGTATGTCAGGCCTGTTCGTGGCCGCAATAACTATTATGTTCGTCTTGGGGTCGAATCCGTCCATCTCCACGAGAAGCTGGTTCAAGGTCTGCTCCCTTTCGTCGTGCCCTCCTCCAAGCCCCGCTCCCCTGTGCCGCCCGACCGCGTCGATCTCGTCCATGAAAATTATGCAGGGAGTGCGCTTCTTTGCCTGGGTAAAAAGGTCGCGGACCCTTGAGGCTCCCACGCCGACGAACATCTCAACGAAGTCGGAGCCTGAAAGCGAGAAGAAAGGAACGCCGGCTTCTCCGGCGATCGCCCTGGCAAGAAGGGTCTTGCCGGTGCCCGGAGGGCCCATCAGAAGCAGCCCTTTTGGTATCTTGGCTCCCAGCGCCTGGAACTTCTCCGGGACTTTCAGGAAATCCACGATCTCCCTGAGCTCCTCCTTGGCCTCATCCACCCCGGCCACGTCGGCAAAGGTCACGTCGACCTTTCCCGAGAGCGGCTTGGCCCTCGACCTGCCGAACGTCATCGCCTGGGCATTAGAGGACTGCGCCTGCCTTATCAGGAAGTACCAGAGAAGCGCGAAGAAAAGAAGCGGAAGGACAAGCTGTATGGCCAGGTTCCAGAACCACCCGGACTCGGCCGGCGGCTCCACCTTGATCTCTATTCCCTTCTCCCTGAGGTTGGAGAGAAGAGACGGAGCGTTCAGTGCGCGGGTCTTGAATGAGGTCCCGTCGGCGAACAGGCCCGAAACGTTCTCGCCGGCGATAGTGACCTGCTTTACCGCTCCCACTTCGACCTTGTTGAGAAAATCGCTGTAGCTGATCTCAGCCGACTTTTTTTGAGGCGCGAAAAGCGGCGAAAGAAGCGATACCGCTATCAGTATAAGGGCCAGGTATAATAGTATGCCGCGCCAGTTGGATTTCATTGTCTCCTCCGAGTAAACCTCGCGATTATACAGGATTGAAAATGAGGCGTCAACGCTCCCCCTTCTTGATCCTGTTCCATATCTCGTCCATTTCCTTCAGGCTCATGCTTGTGAGCTTCTTCTTTTTTCTTCTGGCGTGAGCCTCGATTTTTCTGAACCTTCCGATAAATTTTGATGTGGATGTTTGAAGCGCTTCTTCAGCGTCTATGTTCATCTTCCTCGCGACATTTACGACCGCGAAAATAAGGTCCCCTATCTCCTCTTTGAGCCTCTTGCCCTTCCCGCCCTTCCTGATCAGGCTGTAAATTTCCTCTTCCTCCTCATGCACCTTCTCCCAGGCTCCCGCGACAGAATCCCAGTCAAAGCCGACCCTGGCCGCTCTCCTCTGGACCTTGTCGGCGCGGTAGAGCGCCGGGAGAGACTGAGGAATGCTGGAGAGCACTCCCCTGTTCTTTTCGCCTTTCCTGACGATCTCCTTTTTCTTTGCCTCCTCCCACCTCTTCCAGACCTCGGCAACGGACTTTGCCTTCTTCTTGCCGAACACGTGCGGATGCCTCGCGATCATCTTGGCCGTGATCGAGCTGATGACGTCCTTGATGTCGAACTTCTCCGACATGTTGGCGTGCATCACTATGTGAAGCAGCATGTCGCCGAGCTCCTCGCTGAGCTGCCTGTCATCACCTTCGTCAATGGCCTCAAGCGCCTCGTATACCTCTTCGACCATGTAAGGCTTGAGCGTCTCGTGGGTCTGCTCCCTGTCCCAGGGGCAGCCCTTCGGGGAGCGCAGCTTTTCGACTATGCCGACCAGTTGCTCGAACTTTTTACCCGTCGATTTTCGCATAACCCGAGCATTATACTATAAATGCATGCAAGTTTTTAGCCTGAAGACACGATATATATAGTGGAAGTCTTAAGGAATCAAAGGGGTGCGTGCATTCGGGGAACCCTTACCCGGTGCCTCGTGCGCCACCCCTTGAGAGATTTTTTTCGGGAGAAGATATTAATGGGCAATGAAATGAACTCCCCGCATTCCAATCCTGTAAGAGCAGCGAGACCGGTCGCCGCAAAAAGGGTCATTAACACGGCTCCGGAGAAGCTCTCAATGGATATCGCCAGGCTTCTGGCCCAGATGGGAAACAACGCCATATGGGACGTCGATCCACGGAATCCGGCATGCGCGCTTCCGCAGTTAGTGAAAAAGACGATGCAAACCCACAGCAGAGAGCTGCCGCAGCTGCAGCAGAACCTTCCGCCCGTCGACAGGGCTGCCAGGCTGATCGCCTGGGCCATTGAGATAGAGGCTCCGGAACTTGTCTCCGATTTAAACAGGAACCTCCCGAAAAGAGTACAGCAGACCCTCCTTGAGAAAGTTGTCCCGGTGGACGGAAGACGGGTCAGCATGTCGGGACTAAGGACCGAGGCGGGACTCAGGGCTCTAATACCGGATTCGCCTCACGTTGGGAATGCCGCATCCGGCGCTCCGAGAGCTAAGGCAAACCCTCTTGAGAACATTAACCGCGCATTTGACAGGACGGCGGAGCACGTTGAACCGATAGCCGTATTCGACGACATGGCGCTTGCGGGGCTTGCGATACCGGAGATCAGGCCGCTTCTCGATCCAATAGCCGCCGAGCAGAGAGCGGTGGGAGTACACTCATGAGCTCAAATAAAACCGCGCTTGAAAAAGCTGAAGACCTCCTGAAGAAATTCTGGCGGGAGAACAGCAAGGCGCCCGTCATAAAAGCGAAGCACGCCGAGCTCAGGATAGAGCCCAGGGTCTTCGTGGGAGGCAAGCTCAATTCAGAGATAGCCAGGCTTCTGGTGAAGGAATACCTGTCGAAGATCTCAATGGAAGACATAGCAAGAGGAAGAGTGATTATCACGTCAGACAGGATAAGGATAAGGGACGAGAGCGGAAAGACCATAGCCGAGATCAGGAGCAAGGCTCTAATCAACAGCATGATAAACAGGATCACCAATTACCTCGGGAAGGCCCTTTCGGAGAGGCAGGCCAAGGAAGGCATCCCCTACATACAGCCCAACAAGGACGGATCATACGCCTTTGGAGACATCAAGAACGGGCTGATCGAGTTCCTCGGGGACATGCAGAAGAACGACTCCAAGAACCTGGTCCGCGACGCCATCATAATGATAAGAAAGACCAACGGGACCCACGTGACCCTCAAGAAGGCCTGATCCTGCTCACTCCTCGGTATTCATCGCCTCTTTGATGTCCGCAATGTACCTCTCGGTCATGTCCATATAGTGCTTTCTGGGGAATCCCTCGTCGAATTTCATCAGGGGACCTGTGTGAGATTTCATGGCGTCGTGCGTCACGCGGAATTCCTGAAGGGCTCTCGCGAGCTCCCCCGCCGCGTGGAGGGTCATGGCCTTGAAAAAGCGGGCCATAACAAGGTCGCTTTCAAGAAGAAGGGCGTTATCAAACGACTTCACGGCATCGACAAAGTCCCCCACGGTAAAATGAATGAAGCCTTTCCAGAAGTGAGCGTCGGCAAACAGCTCGTCCAGGGCCGTGGATGTCCTGAATTCATCCAGGGCGCTCCCGTAAGCCGCCCTTTGCGCGTGGACTCTGCCCATAAGGTAGCGCGCCCTCGCGGAATTCCCGTCTTCGCTCAGTATCCTTTGGCACAGCCGCATTACACCGTCGTACTTCTTTTGCTCGAACAGCTTCTCGGCCCTGGCAAAAAGTTCTATGCGCCTGTCTGCTCCCTTATCCGGCACCTTTTTGGGCTGGGCCTCTCCGGGCTGGCGAACCCTCGCTCTTTTTACTTCCATCTCCATATCGGGAAAGGGTTTGCGGTAGTGCAGAGGGCTGCTGCCGGCCAGCGCAATGAACCTGGCATCCAGTCCCACCAGCGATTCGGCATATCCCAGAAAGAGATATCCGCCGGGAGGAAGAGACTGATAGAATTTATCGATTATCCGCCTCTGAGAGGCCTCCTCAAGGTAAATAAAGACGTTCCTGCACAGGATGACGCTGAAAGCGCCAAAAGGGTCATTGTTCAGGTTGTGTGACATGAATGTGACGAACCGGCGGATCTCATTTTTTATCCTGTACTTGTCTCCGGATTTCTCCGTGAATATCCCGAAGAGGCGCCTGTGGCGATCTTCACCGATCCTTTTCAGGGACAGTGCCGGGTACAGCCCCTCCCGGGCAAATTGTATTGAGCGGCCGGATACGTCGGTGGCCAGAATTGAAAAGGGGCGGTCCGCCAGCCTGGGGTCCGATCTCAACATCATGGCGATGGAGTACGGTTCCTGACCGGTTGAACAGCCGGCGCACCATATGCTCAGCGGAAAATCCCTGTCCGTGCTGACAATTGAATCGCACATTGACTGGAGCTGATCGGCGTTGCGGAAAAAGCTTGTCTCGCCGTTGAGAACGCGAACGAGAAGCCCCTGAAGCTCCGGGTCGCAGACATCAAGTCTGAGCCTTTCAATGTATCTGCGGGGCTCCATGCGAAGTTCCGTACAGCGCTCCGTGATGTACTCGGACACCGCTTCACGTCTTGAGTTCAGGTATTTTTCCCTTAATCCCATCTTACCCGAAAGCAGGCTCCTGAGACGGGCGAAATCGGACTCGCTGAAGCTGACCTTGAACCCGCCCCCGCCGGACTGCCCGGCCGGAGAAAGCAATATCCTGTGTGAATTGATCTTCAATGAGGCGCTCCTCCCCCATTGCATATCGTCGGGAGGAGGCTTAAATTTCAGGAGAGCGTCAGTTCAATGGAAAAATTACGCCGGTTTGAGGAGTGGCCCTGCTCAACAAGCTCCCTAAGCTCGGAGTTGATCACTATGTCGGTCAGGAACCTCTGGTCATCGAGCCATTTGGTGAAAGCGGCAACGCCCTTCTCCTTGAGGAGAAAGTCGCGTATGTTCGCCTTGGCCTGCCTGAGAGTAGTTTCCTTGTCGGTTTCCCAGTCAACAACCCTGATTATGTGACACTCATTCTCAACGCCGATCACTTCGCTGACGCTGCCGGGCCTTACGCAGAAAGCGAAGTCCTCAACGGGCGGCGCAAGGTCGCCCCGCTCAACGTAGCCCAGGTCCTCCCAGTTCTGCTCCTTGCCTTCGTCAATCTCCCTTCGGATCTTGCCGGCAAGCTCCCTGTCCTCCACCACGATCCTGTTCACGGCCACCTTTCTGGGGTGAACGAATATCTCAAGGTTTTTTTCGTAGAAATCCTCTATCTCTTCATCGGAAACGACCAGCCTGTCCCTGAGGAGCTTCTGAAGGCCCTCAACGACAAGCTGCCTTCTTATGTTCTTCTTAAGGTCGTCCACCGTCATGCCCTGCTCGGCTATTGACCTGTGAAACTCGGCCGACGACGGGAACTTGTCCTTCAGAACCTCTATTTCCGCCCTGATTTCGCTGTCGGCCACTTTTATGCCTTCGCGCCTGGCGCCGTTCTCTATCAGGACCCAGTCGATGAGCTGCTGAAGCACCGTACTCCTCACAAGAGTGCGATTGTCCTCCCTCTCCGCCGCTTCCCTGGTTCCGGCCTCGTCAGAAACGGAAGGCGCGGACAGCTTCTTCACAAGCTCCTCGCCGGACAGCTCAACCGCCTTGAAGAACCGTGACATTGTTATCTTTGTGCCGCCCACGTTGGCCGCCACGCCCTCCATTGTGGCAAAAGATATTTCCGCGCGGCACGCGGCGCACCAGGAAGCGATAATAAATATGATCAGCAGTATTCTGGCCATGACGGATGGTATTCTATCTTATAGCCCTGGCCGAGGCAAGCGTACGGAACGCGGAATCTATTTTGTCCCGGCCCTCCTTCAACCCGAAGATTTGGCGCTTTCTGGACGCGTCGGCAAAAGCCACAAAAAGCGAACCGTTCTTTTCCTCGATCCTTTTTATTCCGGCCTTTCCGGCGGCGATCTTGAGCTTCATGAGCCTGAAAAGGCTCTCCGCGGGTCCGGGGATGTCTCCGAACCTGTCCTTCATCTCCGCTCTCATGTCGTCAACCTCGGAGGACTCCGTCAAAAGGTTCATTCTTCTGTAATATGCTATTCTCTGCCTCTCGTCCGGGATATACTCGCCGGGTATCCCGGCATCAACCTTGAGATCAACAAAGGTCTGGAAGGAGGCGCTGATCTCCTCTCCCTTTGCCCTTGCTATGGCCCTCTCCATGAGATCGCAGTAAAGATCGAATCCCAGCGCCAGCATGTGCCCGTGCTGCTCCCTGCCGAGAAGGTTTCCCGCACCCCTGATCTCAAGGTCCCTGAGAGCAAGGCGGTATCCGGAGCCCAGCGACGTGAACTCCATTATGGCCTTCAGCCTCTCTACCGAATTTCCCTTCATCAGATCGTCTTTATGGTAAAGAAGATACGCCCAGGCCCGCGAGGCGGACCTCCCCACCCTTCCCCTCAGCTGATAAAGCTGGGCGAGCCCGAAGCCGCCGGCGCCGTCAATTATTATGGTGTTGACGTTCGGTATGTCTATGCCGGACTCAATTATCGTCGTGCACAGAAGGACATCCTGCTTCCCCGACATGAAGTCGAGCATTGTCCTCTCAAGCTCCCCCTCCCCCATCTGCCCGTGAGCCACCGCTATCCTGGCGGATGGAACAAGCCTCCTGACTTTGCCTGCCACATCCTCTATGTCCTCCACAAAATTATAAACGTAGAACACCTGCCCCTTCCTCTCGAGCTCCCTGAGAATCGCTTCCCTGACTATGTGCCTGCTCCACTGGGTCACGTATGTCTTGGTCGGCGATCGGTCGAGGGGAGGCGTGCCGATCATGCTCATGTCCCTGGCCCCGGAAAGCGACATGTAGAGCGTCCTGGGTATGGGAGTGGCAGTCAGCGTCAGGACATCAACGGTTTTTCTCAGCTTCTTCAGGCGCTCTTTGTGGGCCACGCCGAACCTCTGCTCCTCGTCAATTATCACCAGACCCAGGTCCTTGAACTCAATGTCCCTTTGAAGAAGCCTGTGCGTGCCTATTATGACGTCGACTCCGCCCCGCGTCAGGCTTTGGATGATCTCTTTCTGATCAGACTTTGACCTGAAGCGGGACAGCATCTCGACCACAACGGGGAAAGGCGCGAATCTCTCCTTGAAGTTGTTGTAATGCTGCTCGGCGAGTATGGTCGTCGGAACCAGCATCGCGACCTGCCGGCCTGCGGCGGCGGCCTTGAAGGCGGCCCTGAGCGCGACCTCGGTCTTGCCGTATCCAACGTCGCCGCAGATCAGCCTGTCCATGGGCCTGGGCGATTCCATGTCGGCCTTCACCGCTTTAATCGCCATGTCCTGATCTGGCGTCTCCTGATAGGGAAAGCCCGCCTCGAGCTCCACCTGCCACGGAGAATCCGGAGGACAGGTGAGCCCGCGGGCCTTCTCCCTTACGGCGTAAAGATCAAGAAGCTCCGCGGTCAGGTCCTTGAGCGACTCGACGGCCCTCTTCTTCGTGCGCGCCCACCTAGTTCCGCCAAGCCGGTTTATCCTTGGAACATATTCTCCGGATGACGAATACTTCTGAACCAGCCCCATCTGAGAAAGCGGAACGTAAAGCCTGTCGTCCCCGTCATACTGGATGAGCATGTACTCCTGCTCGGCACCGGATATTTTCATTCTTTTGAGCCCGCCGTAAATCCCTATGCCGTGGTTTTCGTGAACGACAAAATCGCCCGGCACAAGCTCAACAAGCAGTGAGCGGTCAATTCCTTCCGCGGGAATAGCCCTGAAGGTTCCCTTAAGCAGCCTTTCCCCGAATATCTCCCTGTCGGTCAGCACCCTGATCCCCGCGTCGGGCCAGACAAACCCCTCAGAGAGCTCCCCCAAAATAATCTCGGCCTTTCCCGCCGCCTCCCCAAGAAGCTCAGCGGCGCGCCCGGCCTGCTTGCTCGCGATAAAGGCCTTCTCTCCGCCGGACATGAGATCATTGACCAGCTTCCTGTGGTCAGAAACGTAGCTCGGCGAAACTGACGTGTGGAGGTTAACGACATTCTTCTCTTCGGGATGCGACAGCAAGGAGAGCTCGAAGCCTTTTCTCTTTTTTATTTGTCCGAGCAGTTTTTTCATGGAAAGATACGGAGGCCCCTTGAGGGCGGGGCGGGCGCCGTTCAGCTTTTTCTCGTCCAGGGCGGTCCTCTCGGCTTCTTCAAAAAGATTCCTGACGGTCAGCTCAACCTGGATCATGTCCTCAACTATTACGGCTGAACCGGAAGGCAGGTATCCGAGCACGGTATGCGCCCGCGCTTCCCGCGAGATATCCTCCCTGGAAGGCATTATAGAGGCCTTGCCGGTTTCTCTCATGGACCTTTGGGACCGGACATCGAAAACTCTCAGGGTTTCCAGCTCGTCTCCCAGAAAATCCGCCCTGACCGGGCTGTCCGCCGTTGACGGAAAAATATCCATTATTCCGCCCCTTATGGAAAATTCGCCCCTGGCCCCGACTATTCCGGTTCTCGTATACTCCATGGAAACAAGCCTTCTGGCGACATCATCTATGCTGACTCTCATTCCTTTTTCAAGGATAAGGGTCATCTCGTCGAGCGCCCTCCTGCCGAGAGTTCTCGAAATGACGGCTTTCACGGGAGCCACCGCGATCATCGTTTCCCTGCGCGTGAAGCCCGAGATCACGTTAAGCCTGTCCGAGACAAGGTCGGGACTGGGGGGCATGGCCTCGGTAGGAATGGTGTCGGGGGCCGGGAAAAGCCGGATGCGATCCGACTTTTCGGGCATCAGAATTCTGAGCTCACGAAGTATCCTGTCGGCCTCATCCGCGCCGGGAGTTATTATAAGACAGCATCCCTTTAAGGGCCTGACGGCGGCCGCGATCGCCGCGCTGCCGGCGGATCCGAAAGCTCCGCACAGCACCGGCCGTTCGCCGGCATTCATGGATTTTGCTATGCGGATTATCTTGGGATGAGTCGCAAAGACATCTATGAGGCGCATCGGGCACCTAGCCCTTCATCAACGAGATGGCCATGTCCGCGGCCTTCTCAAGAGCCTCGTCGATCTTTCCGGCCTGCGACGGAGGGATCTTGTCAAGAACGTAACCGGAAACATCGCCCGAGGCCCTGTCCCTGCCTATTCCTATCCTCACGCGGGCGAAGTCCCTGTTGTTTATCGATGAAACGATTGATTCGATGCCGTGGTGTCCGGCCGAGCCCCCTCCGACCTTTTTTTTGACCGTGCCGAGCTCGATATCGACGTCATCGTGGAGTACTATCAGGCGGGACGCAGGAACCTTGTACCATCTCATCAGCGACGCGACCGCCTCGCCGCTCAGGTTCATGAAGGTCTGCGGCTCGGCAAGAACGGCCTTTTTCCCTTCGATCACGGCCTCCGCCGTAAGCGACCTGTGCCTGGCCTTAAGCTTGAGCTCGCCCACTCCCAGGCGGCCGGCTATTTCCTCAAGGGCCATGAATCCGACGTTGTGCCTGGTGTTCCTGTATTTTTTGCCCGGGTTTCCGAGCCCGACTATTAGAAACATGGCATTATTCTAGCACATGAAGGAGGGAACGCGACAGCTATCTGCCGATATTGAAGTCTACTCCGAACCTGAGGTCGTGATCGATCTCTCCCCTCTCGCGGAGGTAAGAGACCGAGAGTGTCTCGATGAACAGCTTGAGTTTTCTCAATACTCTGAGGTCAAGCCCGAAAAAGTACCCGGCCATGAAGGGCCTTACTCTGAGTCCGATGCCGTAGGCCACATTATTATAGTATGTCACGTCCTTGCCGGAGGCAACGGCGTCCATCTTAAAGTACGGCTCCAGGCTTATGCTGTTGAACAGCTTGAATAGATAAACGCCGACCCTGGGCTGGAAATAGAAAAGATACGTGTCAAAATCGTCCTCCCAGACACTCCCGAAATTCGTGGTCCTGTGCGAGAGGTTGGTCCAAAGCTCTCCCCAGAGCATTCTCCTGTTCTCAACTGTATACTGTCCGGGCTGGTTCCACTCGTGCCAGATCTCCATCCCGAACCTTGTGTCAGTCTCATGGTTGTCCTCGGGCTTGTCCCAGGGCGTGTCCTCATCCTGGCTTGTCCAGTTGATCGTGAGAGATTCGTAGAATATCTTGAGGTCCTGAAGCCAGCCCATCTCGTTCATCCCGAGAAGTGGCATCACCTGAACACCGAAGCCCGAGACCTCATTGTTGTTCCAGGAATGCCTGTCGGCTGAAGAGACCCCGTAGTAGGCGAAATAGGGCTGCAGTTTGGCCCCGGCCCACAGCGGAAAAAGATCCACGCCCAGCTTGGCCTCAATTCTCGTCAGGTCGGAGTCGAACTTCTCGCTTTCCAGGTTCGTCTTGTAATGAGCCCCGTTCAGCCACACGTAGCCCCAGGGCTGAAGAAAGGTGAAACTGTGCGCAGCTGTAGAGAGCAAGGTGAGAAACAGGATCATCAGGAGTGTTCTGCTTGTCCTGCCTGCCATGGAAGTCTCCCGTCGGGTCAGATCACTCAACCAGCATCAGGTTATCGATGTTGAAGTTGATGTCCCCTGTCTTTTTGGGACCGAGCGCTATAAGCTGAATTTGAAGGAATCCGCCGGATCCGCCGTTCTGATCGGGGTTCCAGACGTCGTCGCCGACCTCAGGATTCACGTCGGTGAAATCAACTATCGGAAGAACCAGCCTTCTCCAGCCTTTCCAGTCCACCCTCACCTGATACTGGAGCTTGTCGTCGTAGATGGGCTTGTAATCCTTGTTCGGGTCCTGCTCCATCTGCCAGTTGCCGTTGTCGTCGTCGTATATCTCTATCTGGAGAGTCCCGGAGCCGGGGCCGTTTCCGTAAATGTCAATCTGAAAAGCCTCGAATGCCGGATAGTTCACTTTTTCCCTGGCTATGTAGGTCCCGCATCCGCCCGCGTACCAGTTGGAAGCCTTGCCCTTGATATTTAAAGAATAGGTTCCCGCATCCAGGTCCTCTCCGCCGGTCAGGCCGGAGTTGTTATCGGCCGTGAGAGTGACATTGTCGAACTTCCACCATTCGGGAGAGGTATAGTTGCCGTTCTCAAAGTCATCGATGAGATACGCCCCTTCGGGAGCGCTCGATGACGGCGAATCCGGGGCTGGGCCGCCGAAGCCGCACAGGAGAAAAGAGAGAAGCAGAATCGGGACTAACGCCTTCTTCATGATGTGAACATCTCCTCTCAGAATTTTTCAAATCGTAGCACAGCGAAACAGATACTGTCAACGAACCTTCTTCGCATGTATATATCGGAAATTTTATGGCCGGATTTCAGTAGGGAAAAGTGAAATTCTGGAAATCTGGTCCCGATATACTGGCGAAAGGAAGTGCGGGTTATGGCAACAGGAATGACGACGGCTCAGACCAGAATGGTAAGGATAGTGCACAGGCTGGCGGGAGGTTTTCCGAAAGGGATCCCTGTGGGGCCAAATCAGACTGACGCACTGGGAAGAAGGCTTGACCTTTCCCCCCGGATGAGCTCTGATTTGTTCAGCAGAAGCGGACTCGAGGTCAGCTCCAGGGTAAAGGATTTTCTGTCCAGGATACAGACAGATGAAAGCCTTCGCCTGGGGATCCAGGCTGCTCTTGCGGGCTACGACATACGAATAGAAAACGCCGACCCCGCATTCTGGGTCCTTGTGGCCAGGGCCTACGCAAAGTCACTGGTCGAGAGAACGGGAAAGAGAGACGGGCATATCATTCACCTGGGGTCCGACAGGTACGAGAGGCATTACTTCAACAATTCGATCATCGCCGCTACCCTTCTCAAGTGCGGAATTTGCGACAACGGCGGCGGGATCATCTACTGGGGTCTCTCTGACGGCGGATCGATGAAGAGCATGCCGATGCTTGAGAGAGCTCAGAACGGCGAAGGAGGCAACTGGGGATACGGCACGGTAAGCCATAAAACCGAGGATACGCTCAGCGGGTTCAAGATGGGGATGGAAGGCGAGGTCATGTGCACTGACAGGCTCATGGAGAGAATATTTGACGTCATCGTGGAAGGGAAATTCCTGCCCCTGAAGAACATTGAAAATCCTGAGGGCATGGTGGTGACTATCGGCGACACGATACCCTTCAGAACAGGCGTCGCCGCAAACGTGATCAGAGCCAGGACAAATGTCGCGGAAAGCGTTCCCTCGGATAAACTGCTCGAGGGAGTGAGCGTGGCGGTCCCGCTTGAGAACAATGTGATCATGCAGATCACGGCCAACGTAATAAGAAATCTCGGCGCCAATCTCATAGAACTGCCTACAGAGGGCAGGCTTGTATTCGACCCCTATGAGAGCGATAAAGCTGACATCCTGTACCTCATAGACTGGGTGCAGAAACAGGGCGGCAACGTGATCGGCCTCGTAAAGGATCCCGACGGAGACAGGGTATCCCTTATCATCGTGGATTCAAAGGGAAGGGCCCATAATGTCAACGGCACCATGCTCGCAGCCCTTGCCGCGCATAACCTCGCAACCTACAATCTGCTGGGGATGAGGCCCGGCGTGGTCGCGGACATGCGCGCGTTCATTGCGGTAAATAAGCTGGGAGAAGGCCTTAACCGTGCGGGTTTCCCTGTAGAAATCATTCCGTCGTCGCCAGGATACGACTCTTTCCACTACCAGATAGGAGCAAACGATGCGGTCATCGGAGTGGAAGACACGTCGCATACGATGATACGACCGTACACGCATCCGCTTCTCGGCGCACCGAAACACTATCATGGCGTTCAGGGCGGAGACAACGCCGGACTTTTCGGCATATGGATGCTCGCCCTTCACAAATACATGTGGAATGGAAGGAACGCTCTTGATCAGCTGGCGTTCATTCGGGAAAACTTCGGCATGCCGCACACGAACCCGGTCAACTTCAAGCCGCAGCTTAAGACCTCGCACGGCATGGCAAAGGTCGTTATAGCTGAAGCCGCAAACCGGATAGCCGAGGAGCATTTCAGCAAGAACCCGGCCTACAAGGTGGTCCCGCTCGATACGGGCATATACCTGTACAACACCGAGATGAACGCGGCGGTGCTGATAAGGCACTCAAAGAGCGGTTCGGGATTCACGATAAACTGCGAGTTCATGCACGGCGACAGGAACGGCGAAGTGTTCAGCAAGAACCTCGGAGTGGCAATAATGATCAGGGCCGCCGAGCAGGCCAGGATCATGATGAGCGATCCGGCGCATAAATATCATTCATTGAGGGATTTTGAGCTGGACCTTGAGAAGGCAGACAAAGTTGCCGCCGGGATATCAGACCCCGTTAAAATTATTGAGCTGGCGTCTAGGGCAGGCTCTCGATAAAATAATCATCCAGCATCGAACTGCTGAAGGCGCTCAGCGCCGCGGGGCTTGAATCGACCCTCCAGTCGCGCTCCTTGATTATATTGAACCAGACAAACGCCTTGAACTTGCTGAATGAAGAACCCTTCAGGCTGTTGAAGGCGTTTGTTATCCACGCGTCCTTGTCCGGACCCTCCGCGCACGCGAACTCCGATATCATCAAAGGTTTTGAGGAAGCGAGCGCCTCAAGTGTGGCGTAGACAGAGCTGAAGAGCTGGCTGAAGGATTCATAGGTCGGTTCGCCAGAGTCGCCTATCCAATTGTAACCATCTACCCCTATCCAATCGACGTAGGCATCGCCCGGATAATAGTTTTCGATCCTGTTCCACCCTTCGGGAGACGGCACGCTCCTGTGGTTTATGGACCAGACAAAAGTGACGTTGGTCGCACCGACTCCCGAGAATATCCCGTAGATCCTTTTCCAGGCCGCGACCACCTCGCCGGTGCCGCTGTAAAAGCCTGACCACGGATACCAGTTCCCGTTCATCTCGTGCATCGGCCTCAGAAAAAGCCTTCCTCCCCAGTTCCTCGCGGCGAGGGCGAAGTCGTTGATGTAGGAATCAAACTCTCCAGTTGCTATCGACTCGACCGTAGCGTGCCAGGGCTCCCATGTGATCATCGGGACGGCGCCTTCGGCTCTCACCAGATCGCACAGGCCTCCCGGGAACGATTCACTCCAGCTGACGAACCACATGACAACAGCGAGTTCTTTGCCGGAACCTGATTCGAAAGAGGAGATCAGCGAAGAGAAGCTTTCCATGCTCCCGAGGAAAGCGCCTGTGGCGCAGCCGGTGAAGTTTCCCGGGATCTTGCCAGGGCGGGAGGGGGACGGAGCGGATCGCGTTATTCCTTCTCCGCAGCCGGAGCACAGGAACGCTAAAATAAAAAGATTAACAAGAACCAGTTTCAGGGAACCGCGAAGTTCATTCGCAGGTTCCCTGAAGAAACTAATCAACAAACTTAAGCTCTCCCCACACGCCAGGGTCGCGGTAAAAGGCGAAGTCGCCGTTCCATATAAGCTGGCATTTTCTCGTGGCCGTGTCCGCGTCATCAAGGGCTATGTCGAAGCCCACCTTGTCTCCGGAGCGCGGAGTGTACTTGGTGAAGGATTTCCAGGGTATCATCGCCTCCAGATTGTATCCTGTCGACGTCTTCTTCGTCACGATCCTGCTTCCCTTGGGGGATGAGTACTTCTGCCAGATCCAGATGGAAGGCTTGTTGAGCTTGCCGTCGCCCGCGCCCAGTCCGATCTGGAAGTCAGTAGAAGAGAAGGATTCCCTCTTGGGATTGTCCCCGGGCTTCGTGGAAATGACGAATTCTATCCCGTCCCCGTTCCATATGTCTCCCCTTATCTTCTGATTGACCAGAGGAACATTGTCATTGACCTTCGCTCCTATATAGAGATTGTCCTCGTCCCACTTTATGAAAATCTTGCCGCTCAGGTCCTTGGTCCCCCACCACGCCACCCCTTCCTTGAAGTCCTTCTTAAGGTTGAGGAAAATCGGGGAAGCGTCCGTGAAGTCCGAGAGATCGCCGTTTAAAACAACTTTCTTTTTGGCCTTCTTCGCCTCGGCCACCTTCTTCCCGGCATCGCCCCGGCTTACGGTAAGTTCGGCCAGCGCCGCCCCGGAGGACAGGAAGTACGGGTCCTTCATTATTGACTTGAAAGCGCTCAGGGATTTCTGGGATGAATTCACCCTCCAGTCGGTTTCTTTCCTGATATCAAAGAGCACTATGGCATCTATGTCCTTCATGCTGCTCTTCAAAAGTCCGGGGAGCTCCTTTATCCATGCCGCCTTGTCCCCGCCCTTCTCGGCGCAGCCGAACTCCGCCACCATTATCGGCTTGTCCGGGTGGAGCTTCTTCATCCTTCTCATCTGGTCCCTGAAAAGAACGGTGAAGGACTGCCAGTCGCTCCAGCTCTGGGTCTTTCCCCAGTTGTAGCCGTCAATCCCTATCCAGTCCACGTAATCGTCCCCGGGATAGGCTTTCTCGTAGTCGTTCCACGGCTCGTCAGGGTAGGAATAGTTCATGAAGCACCATACCCACTTCACGTTCTTGACGCCCTCTTTCTTGAAAATGTCGACTATTCTCCTGTAAGCCCTGATGTACCTGTTCGGGTCCTTGCCGTTATTCACTATCCCCCAGGGATAACCGTCTATGTTGAACTCATGGGCAACGCGCAGGAAAACCGGCTTCCCCCATTTTTTTATTTCCTTTGCCCAGCTCTTGATGTAGTCGTCAAACTGGCCCTTGTTAATGTTGTCCAGCTTGATCGTGTCCATGTCTCCCCAGTACCAGGGCTCCCACACTATGTGCGGAACGGCCCCGTATTTCCAGGCGTTATCGGCGGCCTCCCGCGGGAAGTCGCAGGACCAGTCCTGATACCACATTATCATGGCAGGTTTCTTGCCCGTCTCTCCCTTGAACTTGTTGATGTAGCCCATGTTGGCCGGCGCTCCCTCCCTGAAGACCCCGATGAAGCAGCCGTCCAGCTCCGAGGATTCCACCTTGGCTCCCATGGCCCAGACGGATCCCAGGATGAGGGATCCCGCCACGACCGCGATAACCAGAATTAAATTGCGTTTTATCAATTTATCCAACCCCTTTCATGATTTACAAGACTATCCTTTAACAGCGCCCGCCGTCAACCCCTTGACTATGTATTTCTGAAGCATGAAGAACAGTATGAGAACGGGGAACGTGGCTACAGACGCCGCGGCCATCATCAGGTCGAAGCGGTTCTGGTAGTTGCCCACGAAGTTTCGGATCCCGACGGGTATAGTCATGGTGTCCGCGTTGGTAAGCACCCAGGCAAACATCAGTTCGTCCCACGCGGTCAGGAATATGTACACTCCTGTCGCGATTATTCCGGGGACCGCCAGCGGCAGGACCACGTACCAGAAAACCTGGAACGGGCTGCAGCCGTCGATGCGGGCCGCCTCCTCAAGAGCAACGGGAATGGCGGCAAAGAAGCCTCGGAGTATCCACACGCTGAACGGAACGAAAAAGGCGGCGTAAACGAATATTATGCCGCCGAAGGTGCCTTTGAGCTGGATGCCGGTGAACTCGGTTATCTTGACAAAAGTAATGTAAATGGGGATCAGGTACATTATCGCCGGGATCATCTGGGTTGCAAGTATGCCCAGGCTGAACTGCTTCGAGCCGGGAAAGCGGAACCTGGAAAGAGAGTAAGCCGCGAGAGTCGCCAGTATCATGGCCAGGAAAGTGGCGATCCCGCAGATTATCAGGGAGTTCCTCATGTAAAGCCCGAAATCTATGTTCTTCCACATGTCAATGTAATTGCGCCACCGCACTATGACGTGTCCTTCGTCGAGCTCGCCCGACGACACGACTGAATTCCTCCGTATGTCCAGAACGCTGATCCTCCCCCTGGTGGTGCCCACGTAGACCTCGCCGGGAGCGTACGCTATGGAAAAGACCTCCCCGGCCGTAAGCTTTTCGCGGTCCGGCGCGCCGTTATCGAGAGAGGCGAAAAGTTTCTCTGCCGAGCCGAGCCTGCCGGTCCTCCTGTTGAGGATGGAAAGCCCGGAGTTGGTGCCGAAGAAGACAAGATCGCCGTTTACCGAAACGCTGTTGATCTGATCCGAGAGCAGCCCTCTTATTGAACCGGTCATCCTCTTTTCGCCGAGTGAAAAGATGAACGCGCCGGATGAGCTGCCCAGATACAGCGAATCCGCGGCCCTTGCCATTGACGTGAGCTGGGCGAAGCTGCCGTTGGTCCTGAAGGTGAAAACGTCCTTCACGGCCCCTTCCTTTAGCGATATTTCGATGAGGCCCTTGTTCCCGGCCAGCCACATGTCGTCCCCCGCCCTGATCATCTCCCTGACCACAAAAGGGGAAAGCCTGGTCTCAAAATCAATGAGACGCTTGAAGTTGCCAGTGCTCTTGTTGAACTCAAGTATCTTCTGCACGCCCTTGTACTCTATCGCCGTCCACACGCTGTCCGCGTCCGCATAAGTGACCGTCGAAGCGATCTTGCTAAGGTCAACCCCGTGCAGGGGATACCTGTAGCTCTCGACAACCTTGAGTTTTTCAGGGTCAACTTTTATCAGACCTTTCTCGGCTGTCGAGATCCAGATGTGCCTGCCGTCGGGCCTGAAGGAAACGGCGTGCGCCTTTACCGAGAAGTGGCCTTCTTTCTTAAGATTCTCCCTGCTGAACCTGGTAACGCCCCCGTTCGCGCTGAAAGCCAGAAGACTGCCCCCGTCCACCGAAAGGACCGCGCAGTCGTTTGAGGCCCTGTTCAGGGGAATTCTTCCGGACAGTATTTCGTTGTTGTCCTTGAGGGAGTTGAAGAACATCCAGCCGATGGGAAAGAGGGAGACAACGAGGAAGGCGAGCATGATAACATGGACCAGGTAGTGCAGAAGCCTCTGCTTCATGTAATAGGACATTTTGAAATTCCGGATTCTCTCAAGCATCACTTAACCTTCTCCTCGCTGGCCCTGTAGTACCTGAACCAGATGTTGACGACTACGATCATGGTGAGGAGCAGTATGACCGAAGTGGCCGCGCCCCTGCCGAAGTCCCATCTCTGGAAGGAATTCCTGAATATGTTCGTCATCATCAGGTCGCCCCACTCGCCGGGGAACCCGGCGCCGAAGCCGAACATCATGATAACGATATTGAAGGAATATACATTATATATGAGTCCGAACAGTATAAGGATGGACCATACGGGCTTAAGAAGAGGCCAGGTTATCATCCAGAACTTCCTCCAGCGCGACGCGCCGTCTATGTCGGCCGCCTCGTAGAGCTCCTCCGGTATCTGCTGGAGCCCGGCAAGCAGCATGAGCATGTTAAGGGGCCAGTATCTCCAGATTGTGGGTATGATTATGGCCCAGATGGTGTTCGGGCCAATCAGCCAGAAAGGCTTTGAGGGAAGCAGGTGAAGAAAGTCCACGAGAATGACGTTGATGATGCCTATACCTCTCTGCCACATGAACATCCACAAGAGTCCGACAACGTAGGTCGGGACTATCCACGGAAAGAGGAAAAGCGTCCTTATCATCGCGCGGCCCCTGAACTTTCTGTTGAGCATGAGCGCCACCAGAAGCCCCACCCACAGGGTGCCCAGGGTCACGCATACGGTGTAAATGACGGTGTTCCGGACCGCCTCAAAGAGCCCTATCCTTATGGGGCTGTCGGGATTTATGAGGACATCATAGTAATTCTTGAAGCCCACAAAAGGCGCCATTAGATACTGGCCTATGGTGAACTGATTGAGCTTTAGGGCGGACATCCAGAACGCCTGGACAATGGGCGTAAGGTGCAAAAGAAGCATGGCTATCGCCGTCGGCAGGATAAAGTAGTAGGCGAACCTGTGCTTTTTAATTCTCCGCCAAAGAGTAAAAACTTTTTCTCTCATAAGATCCACTTGTTTTTATCGAAAAAATACGAGGAAAGTTTCAATTAGTCGACTATACAATAGCGGAGCTTCATTTGCAACTTGAATTTATCTGCAATCCGGGCCGTTTTCGGCCGATATATATACGGTAGGTACTGGAGAGCATTAAAAATGCCCGTAGCATCAGCAAGATTAAATAGCTTCATCAACCCCGTGCTGAACACCGCGGGGAACCTCATCAGGTGTTTTTCGCCGTCCTACACGCCCGGAAGAACAAGGGTCTCCCGCGACATCTGCAGGCGGCTTGATGGAACCCACGCGCTCACGTTCAATGACGGCCATGCTTATCTTGACGGTCAGAAAGTCGACAATTCCCGCTTCTTCGCCCAGTCACTCCTCGAGCACGGCATCACAGAGCTGAAGCTTGAGAAGGGACTGACGCCGCGCGACCTGATAAGCTTAAGCAGGACCGGGCAAACGGACCAGGCCGGCAAAGCGACCCCCATAGTAAACGAGGCCGAGGCTTCACAGCTGCTTGATTTGGTAAAAAATCACAACCTGCTCCATCAGTTAAAACCTCTGGCGTATTTCTCAATAACCGCGACGGCAACTTACATGGCGTACAGGCTGGCCGCTTTCGGGCTTATGAACGGCACTCCCATGGATTATGCTTTATCAGTCTTGCTGACCCTGGGGATCGGCCACAACGCCCTGCTTGCGTTCAAAAACCAATCGCATGTAATTGCCGGAAGCAAGTATAAGGACGCGGAAGCATCCGAAAGCACCAGGGAAAGAGTGTCATCCGGGGATGGGCCCAAGATCACGATCCTGGTGCCCGCCCTGTCAGAGCCAATAGGTTTATTGTACGAAACGCTGCTCGCCGCCGGGCGCCAGAACTATGAGAACAAGGAAGTCGTTCTGCTCCTGGATGACCCCTTCACCAGGGTATACGCGGCGCGGGGCCTGCCCAGAACGGTAAACAGACAGCTGAAAAGTGAGGGAAGACCTCCATGCGTAAAAATATTCGAGCGAAAGAAGTACGAGAACATCGCGAACAAAGAGCGCAATAAGGCCGACAACCTTAACGCCTTCTTCGCCTACGCGATGGGAAATGATACCTTTGAATTCCAGGACAACACACTGTGCGTCGATTCAGGAATATATCTTTCAACTTCTGAAAACCAAGGGTCTTTTCCCGGGAAGATCTTACAGAAGATGGAAACTCTTTCCTTCTCCAGGCCGGAATACGTGGTCGTGATCGACGCCGACTACAAGCTCAAGCCGGAATTCGCTACCGAAACAGTCGCAATTCTTGAGGAAAACGACGACGTAGCGCTGGTCCAGACTCCTCAGAACCTGATACCACAGGGAAATTCCGATATCGAAAGGATTTCAGCCCACACAATAAGCGCCTACTGGCAGCTGATCAAGCGCGGGAACGCGTGGAACAGCTCGATATTCTGGGGAGGGACGAACACAACTATCCGGATGTCCGCCCTTGAAACGATAAAGCGGGCGCCGGAACCCGGCAAAACAGAGTACATCCCGACAAAAAACATCACGGAAGACCTGTACACCACCCTGCTTTTGATTCGCGAGGGGTGGGAAACCCGGTTCATTTCAAGGCCGCTCGCGGAGGGAAAGCCGATAGAGAACCTTCCTGACCATTTCTCGACCTACTGGAGATACGTTGAGGGAACCACTGAAGCGACGCTTGAGAAGCTTCTTCCGTATATGTTCAGGAATCCCCGGTTCATCTTAAGTCCGAAGGGAAGGGATCTTTTATTCCACGGGACGCAGTCTCTCTCCGGGCTTTCATTCGCGTTTTTCATGATGGCTCCGACGCTTGCAGCGCTGGGTGCCGACTTTCCTCCCATGGCCATGTCAGCTTTTCTGCCCTTCTTCCTGGCTGACCTGTACAGCAATTCGATTACCGCGAAGAACCTGATAAGGACGCAGGGCGCAAAACGCTTTGATCATATCCTTGCCGGACTTCTGTTCGGAATACACTTTCCGGTTTATGCCCACGGCATAATAAGCGCCGTGCTGAACCTGATAAGAGGCAAAAGAGCCGAGTTTTTAAGAACGCCAAAGTACGGAGGAGAGCACGGCGAATCGAGCATGCCGCTGAAGTTCCTGCTCCCGCTTCTGGGAACCATCGGGCTGAATTTGACCGCGTTCATAGCAACGCTCTACAACCATTCAATTTCCGGAGAGGGCTACTGGCTGCATCCGGCCGGCTGGGCTCTTCTGAATTCCGTCGGCGTTTCTTACGGACTTCACAAATTCTACGGCCTGAAGCACTGTTTTTCAGACCTCAGGAACGGGATAAGGGACGCGAAGGAAAGAGCCGTCGATAAAATGCTGAGCAGGCCGCGTCTCGCTAATTTCATGCTCGCGCTCGGGTCGCTGGCAAGATAAAAACAGTGAAATTCCTGATGAAAATTTCCGAAATATAAACAAGAGCAAGACAGCAAGAATATTTTTTAGGAGGAAGAAATGGAAACAACGGCAACGATAGCGTCACCGCGCTTGAGAGATGAGTCAATCTATCTGGCACAGGCATCGAGCACCGGAGAAACGGCGGGCACAGCCTCGTCGCAGCCAAGGGAGGTAAACGGGGCCTGGGGAGGATGGAGGTCAAGGTTCGTAAGGGAGCTTCCAAACGGATCCATTGCCTTCGACGGAAGGAACAACAGGGCCCCTTCGGAGGGAATGGGCTACGGCATGTACATAGCCCTGCAGACCGGGGACCAGGGCACATTCAACAGCCTGCTTAACGGACTGAGCTATTTCTCAAAGCCAAACAACCTCTTTTACGCCTACGTGACTTCAGAGGGCAACATGCCCGCGAGATCAGACGCCATAAGAAACCCCGACGCTTCCGCCGCCGACGCCGACATCTATATCGCCTCATCCCTCATTCAGGCGCACAATCTGGTGGTGAGGGGCAGGTGGACCGCTCCGCAGGGAGCGTCATACCTGCAGAGGGCGCAGCAAATAATGAACGCGATCTGGGAGAACGACATAATTGAAAGGGGAGGAAGGCTGATCATTAAACCTTCCGACCATGACTGGCCCGTCTGGGGCGACGGAAGGGTCGCTTACAACCCTTCCTACTTCGCGCCGGCAATGTTAAGGTTTTTCGCCTCGCACGATTCCAACCCGGCGCACAACTGGAACAAGGTCATTCAGGACGGATATGACCTGATGAACGTCATAATGGAGAACAGTTCAAGTCTCGATCCGAAGGGACAGAACCCCATCCCCGACTGGGTGCTTGTTTCCGCCTCGGGAGGAAACTTCAGGGTTGAAAGCTACAACAGAATCACCCCCGACAATGAATACGACGCCATAAGGGTCCCGATAGAGATAGGCCGCGACGCGATACTCAACGGCGACAGGAGAGCGGTCGATTTCCTGAGGAGATTTGTGAATGAGGCGAATGTAAGGGACAACAACAGCGTCAAGGTAGGCGGCTGGTCCAACGAGATCGCCTGGTCCTGCTACGGAGTGGCCGTAAGAGGAGCGGGAGACCCCCGCAACACTCTTCAGAGCTTCAGGGGTTCAGTCAGGAGCTCCTTCCATGAAGACTATTTTGGCTTCAGCCAGAACGACGCGAACGACTATTACAAACAGTCGGTGGTGCTTCTTGCGAGCATGCTGCTGTTTTGATTTAAGTGATATCGGAGCCGGTTTTTTTCGATATATATATGAGAGGGTGAGGTAAATGACAAGCCCCGTATCATCTATATCTGTTACGCCTGTCACTTCAGACAGCGTCACAAGCTCCGACGCCAGCAGGCTGGAAACCGGATCCACGTACCAGCGAAGAAGGGCCGCCAGAAGGATACTGGAAGAGGCCATAAGAGCCAAGAAAAAGGGGAATCCCGGAGACCTCGAGATCGCCCTTTACAGGTTCCAGCTCGTCATGGGTAAACACGAGGACCTCATCTGGAACAAGGTCTTCCTCACCGAAGCTTACCTTCACTACGCCGAGTGCATATCCTGGACGAACGGCTTATATAAGGACAAGCCAGAGGAACTTCTGGCCAGAAGCGAAGTGGCGCTCGAGTATTTCAAAAAAACCGAAGACGCGTTCAGGGATCTTCGCATTCGGGGCATAAAGTCCCTGGTAGAAACGAACCTCGACGCCGAACTCTATTCGGAGTACGCCACTCTCTACGTCCAGATGGCCGACGCGCACGAGACGCTGGGCAGCGCGGAAAGGGCCGAGGAGTGCTACAGGGAAGCTGTCAGGCTGTTCGGACAATCGCTCGACGTTCTCGACAACCCCTACGACATAAGGCAGCGCAGACAGCAGATCAACTACAACATGGGCTGGATCATTCAGTACAAGCTGGACGACCCCGACGGTGCAAGGAGCCACTACACAAGCGCCGTTTCCGACATAGAACAGTACGGGGCAATGCCCTATATCAACGTCGGAGAAATTCATCTCGGCCTGGGAGAGATATTTGATTTCGTTGACCTTAACAGGACAGCCGCCCTGGAGCAGTACGAGCTGGCGCTAAGATCCGGGACCCTCGACGACGAAAAGAAGGCCAACTGCCTCATGAGGATCGGCGAGATCCACGCTGTAAGGGCGCTTGAAAGGCCCGACGGTCCGGAGAGGAACAGGGAGCTTGAGCGGATCAACAGAATGTACTTTATTCCGGCGGGCGAGTACAGCCCCGGAGCCAGGCTCTGGACAGCGAGAATATTCGTCATAACCGCCGGAGAGGACAGGGCAAAGCTCGAGAGGGCCGCAAGCTACATAACGGCAAACATGCCAGCTTTCGACCCTGAGGACGTCGCGGAGGCGCGCCTCCTGAGAGGAGAAACGCTCCTCAGGCTTGAGATGATGAAGCCCTACTCCGAGTGGGATTTTTCCAGCGTCATCCCCGACCTCCGGTTCGTCATAGATTCGTCCGGCGACAGGGGGCTTGAAGCAAGAGCTTACCTGATGCTGGCAAAGATCAGCCTTGCCAGGACTGACCTGCTGGAGGCGCAAAGGCTCGTCGCCGAGGCAAAGGCCAGGGCCGAAGACACTGAGCCGTGGGCAAGGGAAGACATAAACCTGACCTCCACCCTTATCGACGGCGCAATTGAGTTCGAGGCGGCAGAGGGGTTCCGTTACGGAGCCGGAGAGAACCATGAGCTCGCCGTCGAGCACTACAGGAACGCCATCAGGATCCTTGAGGGCATAGCAGACGACAGCGGGGCCCGGGTTTACCTGGCAAAGGCATACTTCGGACTAGCCGAAATGCTCAGATACGGCGACGGGGTTCAGAACATCGAGGAGAGCGTTGAGTACTACACAAGAGCGATAGAACTTACCGGACACTCGACAAATCCGGACACAATGGCCGTCGCGGTCCTCGCGCTAGTGGGCCTGGGCAAGGCTCACATAGTTCGCGAAGATCTCCCCGCCGCGTTCTCGGCGTACAGCGAGGCTGAAAGCATCCTGAACAAGCTCAAGGCCGCATCTCCCCGTCACGAGAGGATAAACGTTCTTGAAGCGGAGGTATGCGCGGGCCTTGCCGGGCTGCACAACATGAGGTTCGAGGGGCACGACAGGAACTTTACGCTTTCACGCGAGTACAGGAGAAGGGCGGATGAAGCCTACAGGGCCATACCGAGGGAAAACAGGCCGGGCGGACTGAGGAATGACATCGACTCCGCGGCAAGGAGAGACGCCTACTCGCCTCTGATGCTCGACGTGAGCCATACCGTCGTCGAGGGAGAACAGACCATAGATGACGCGACTTCGGGAGAGAGGATCGACACCCACCAGAAGAGGGAAATATACAGGATCGAGGGCCGCGCGCCCATTTACACGTCAAACAACAGCAGGGTGACGATAGGCGGATTCTTTGAGACCGGAAGCTTTGAGACCGATCCCGTCACAGCGACATACGAGAGGTTCGACTTTGACGAGTTCGGGGACCCTTTTGAGGACCCGGCCGAGACCGCGGACATCGGCCTTATGGAGACTGAGTCAATCCAGAGGATGGGAGTTAACCTGACTTACTCCAGAGATTTCGGAAGATTGAGCACGTGGGCGACCGCTGGGCTGGAACATACGGCTATAGACTACACGGTGAACAATCCCACGTGGAGCAACTATCAGGGAGATTTCAGCAATTACGACCTTAACCAGGAGGAAAGGACCTTCACCAGCTCAACGGTCTCCCTCAGGGGCAACCTCACGTGGCACGACGAGTGGAACGGATGGAGAATTGAACCGAGCCTTGACCTTTACTGCGCCATGATGACGAGAAGCGAGTCCAACGGCTTCGAGGCCCTTAACCTGAACTACCTCGATTACCTTAATTCAAACCCTGACATCGCGGGAAGGGGAAGGGAGATAAACCGCATAGAGGAGATGCTGGAGAACGACACTATCACCGACTATCAGATCCAGCCCGGCCTGAGGCTGACCGCTCCCTGGAGAATAATGGGGGGAGAAACGGTAATGCAGGCAAAGCTGGGCTACGGAACGAACATCATAGGCAACTCAATGAACGGATGGTGGCCTCTCAATGACGCCATGCAGGCGGAGAGGCTTTCGACCAACTTAATGATCAGGCAGGACCTGATGTACAGGGGCACACAGCTGACACTGACCGGCATTTACAACAACGACCGAAGCCGCGGAGAAGTCGGCGATGGAGAGTACTGGGTGGGAGAGGCAAAACTCGGTTTCAACACCGTAAATATATTCGGAGCCAGCCCTTACCTCTATTACAGGTATTCCCAGTCCTCAAGCGACGAAAACTACAGCGACACCACGAACATGTTCGGACTGGGCTTCTCCGGATATTAACTGAAATTTTCCCCTAATCCGCACGATAAGAATACGTCTTTTTCCTCGTTTTCGCGGCCGTTTTTCTGAAATTTAAGGCAATTTTTTTCGATATATATATGAGAGGGGTAATGGGCCCTTTTCTAGAACGGAAGTGGTCATGATGAGAGGCTGGACAACAGGCCCTAAACTCAATATCAATCTCTTCCGGGGAAGCCGGTTTCAGGCCGCAACGGCCCCCTTAAGGAACCTGAACGCCCGCGCAAGGCAGATTTCTGACATCTCCGGCAAGATAATTGACCCGATAAGGAATATCTGCGGCGTCGAGCTTGGGTCCATCACGTCCGCCTCGGAAAAAATCACCGGTTTCTTCTCAAGCATCCTTCACGCCGATTACGTGTCGGCAAGGCTGGAGGCTTTCACGGAAGACCCCGCTAACGTGACCGAAGAGGGAATTTACTCAAGGTTCAGGGCAAAGGCCGGTGCCTTCTTTTCAAAGCTTTTCCCTGGGGACGGGAACGGCGGCTTCGCCACAAGGTGCGCGCTTTTCGCCGCTCTCTCATCCATAATCGTTTGTATGTCCGGATGCGAAGGCGGCGCCGGTGTTGAGCAGGCGTCATTCATTGCCAACTTTCTGGTGGACGCGGCCATCGGGGCCAAGCAGATCGCGGTTAACCTGTTCACCTGGAGGAACAAAGAGCTCGCCACAGTGACGATCCTCTCAATACTGACAGCGCTCGGAATCAAGTCGGGCGACTTCAAGAAGGAAGGGAACCCCCACTCCATAAGCTCAAAGTTCTGGAGCATGATGAACAGAGCGAGGGTCTTCATAGGCATCGCCGACATATCCTATTTGACCTTTCTCTCGACATCCGTCGACTCCAACTTCATCGACATATTCCTTCCCTGGGGAAGCAAAGTTAATGCTTTCCTGAAGACCCTGCCCGCGGCGCTTCTCGGGTACAAGGTCGTGAAAGACATAAGGTCGGCGTTCAGGTCAAGGATGTCGGCGGAAGACCCCATCACAAGAAAGGGAGCCGTTCTTTCCCAGGTGCTTCCGGACCTGGCTCTGCCCTTGATATCAGCCTACCTGGTATTCAGGGGTGCTATGTTCGGAGCGATGTTCGTCCGAGGGGCAAACATGATATCGCAGTCGCCCTCACTCATAGCCGCGTCGATCGGCCTCGCGGGGCTGGTCGGAACTCACCTCACCCTCAGGCTGACGGGGCTCGGAAATGCCAACAGGAGCAACAACCCGGTCATCAGGTTCCTGAGGTCAAAATGGGCTATAAGAGGGGCATGGCTTTCCACTCTTTTGATCGACCCGAACCTGACCTTCTTCATCGCGGCAAATTACGTGGCCTTCAGGGCCATGGCAGCGGACGTTCACTCCAGTGTTCACGCGGGAGGACTGGGAGTTAACGAGAAGATATCGGGATACGCTCCCGCGGGAAGAACCGTGAGCGACCAGCAGTTCGAAGAGGTGAACAGAAGAACCGACATCGGAATGAACGTCATAAATCCGTACATTAAGCCCATCGAGGTGAACGTTTCTCACATGTTCAAGATATTCGTAAATCAGCTCGGCAGTGTGGAGCATGAGCTGTGCATAGAGCAGAAGCCCCTCGAGAACCTCGATTCGGTAAGAACTCTCAGGGCGACCAGGATACTTATTCATCAGATACTCGCGGGCATTCAGACAGAGATCGCCGGCGCCTTCCACAGCAGGTACGCAAGCATGTCCGGCAACATCGGCGCCGAGTACGCGCGTTTCATAGAAGTTCTGGAGGACCTGGGAGAGAGGCTCACCCAGAACGTCGAAAGCGGGGCCAGGCCGGACCGCTTCGCCAGGGTCATCAGGGAGCACATTAATGCCGACAGGAGCAGACTGGCCAGCATGGCGAAAGATAAAAATGACCGGATCTTCGATGACGAGTACCTGCCCCAGTTCGAGCAGGCGCTGTTCATGACGCTCAAGCATGAGGGCAACAGAATACTGAAATACGCGAGGCGCCTGAGGCAGAGGATCGAAGAGTTCCCGGAATCAAAGAGCCCGGAGGAGCTCAGGGCCGAATACATCTACCATATGCGCAGGTTCACGATGCCCTTCAACATAATCGTCAGGAGAGAGGTCTTTCAGGACGATCAGACAAACCAGAAGACCAATAACGTCGCTTTTGTCTTCACGCACTGGGGGGACACGCTGTACAAGGTCTGGAGGCTGAACGACAATTACTCGACGCCTGCCTTCAGGGTCGAGTACATCCCCAGCCTGTATATAAGGATCAACAACCCCGGATACGATTTCAAATCCGGGACGCCCGCCTATTACTGGGTCGACAGGAGGCACTTCAGCGAGGAGCTGAGATACTCTGGCGCCGCGTCAAACGAGATAGAGTATCTTGACAACACGCCGGATAAAAAAGACCTCATTGAAGTAACAATAAACGGAAGAACAGTTGAAGCGTATCCCGCGCGCGACGACGCTCCGCTTCCGTTCAGGGGATTCGTCTTCCGCGGAGACAGCGAGCGGGAAATGGTGGAAAGAGAGCTGGTGTGGGCGTGCGGCCAGAAGATGCCGGAGGGCTTTGAGGAAACTTTCAGGAGGTGGGCCGGAGCGGCTCTTGGAGGAGCGTACAACGGCTGGCTCAACTTTACGAGGCAGCGCGAAGGCAATGACAGCGCCCTGTGGTGGGAGGATTCTCCTTCATATCTTTCGATACTGGGAGAGACGGGAATTCCGGAAGTTACCTATTTGATGAACGACGAGGAGCACATGGGATACCTCTCGCCCACATCCCACACGACGCATCTTCTTGCCGACGCGGAGAACAACCTTCTTCTCAGGCTTACGTACTACGACAGGACATCCCACAGGCTGCCGAACCCGGTTCCGGGCCTGGTGCCGGAAAGGCTCGGCGTGGCCGATTCTTTCATGGAGCTCAGCTTCAACACGGATTCGGGACAGTTCACCATACCTCTCCAGTGGAACAGGGCTACCCTGCCCGGAAAAGTAAAGTTTAACGGCGGGGAGACCGACTACAAGGATCTCGGACTAGGCGTCGACCCGTGGAGACAGGTCAACAGGGCCAGGGCTTACGTTGACGAAGCCGGAAACAACAGGCTGGCGCTTTTCAACGAGCTGGATCCGGAAACACCAATTACTTTCTCGCCTGTCTATCCGAGGCATCTGCCCGAACCGAAAGACATAATAGGAGACATAGACGTAAACGTCTTCGTAAGGCCTCTCAGGGTGGGAAACACGCCCTATCTGATAGCAGAATATCCCGGAGAAGGGCCCATACATGAAACGCAGAGGTTCGCCAGACTCGGCAAGACCCCATTCCAGTTCTGGCCCAACCTAATTCCGGAAGGCGGGATAGGTCTTTCCAGGGACGGGAGGACGCTTCATGTGGAGAACTTCTACCCCTTAGGCTGCAAGACATACCCTGTTCCGCGGGGATGGCTGACAACGGACCTGAGAAGCAGGGTGATCCCTTCGGTGAGAGACGTTGACGGAAGCGGCAGGGTCTTCATCGCGAGAATTACAGGAACGAACAGGTGGACATGGGCGCCGAGGGCCGACGCGTTTGTCTGGGAAACCGATTCAGGAACGGCAAGAGAACACAGCGGAGCCGTAGCTCTAATTGAATATCAGAACTCGGCCGGAGCAACCGAGCAGACGATCGTTCCAGTGAACGCGCGCGGAGCGCTTTCAACCCCTGCCGGCGCCAGGTCGGTAATAGACGGCGAGTTCTCGCCGGAGACCGGAGAGCTGACATTGATCCACGCCGTGAGGGCCGAGAATCTCAACACCGACACGCCGGACTACCTGTACAGGCTCAGGGATCATCTGCGGCTCAGGGTGCCGGACGTTTTATGGATAACCGACGTGAAGATAGAGGAGGGAGGAAGGGTCAGGGTATATTACACGAACCCGCACAATCCTCGGAACCGGGGAGAAATTGAACAGGTCCTTGAAGCCGGAGATTTCATTGACAACGAAGGGATGCCGCTTCTCTCCAACCCGAAATACGGCCTGTCGTCCGTTGAGAACATTTATCAGAGGAGCGGAAGGCTCGGCAGCACGGCATATCCCAGGAACACAGGGAGGTTCCGCCCGAGGATCGAGACAAGGCGGGGCAAGATATATCTTGTGGTCACGCCGGTCAGGCGAAATACGATCCCGCTCGGCAGGAACGCCGTGGAAACGGTGCCGGACGACATTCAGACCATCACCACAGTACAGTACGCGGTCCCGACTTCAGCGGTCAGGGTTGAAACCCCCGGAGAAGAAGGAACCAAGTGGATTCCGCTGTCGCTGACCGACCAGATAAAAAATCTTGAGAGGGTTTACCAATGAGCGTACACGGACCAAGAAGAATAATAAACATAAGCGTTAATCCCGCTCTCGGGAGGGAGATCGCCAGAATGCCGCAGCTCGGCAGAACTCCCGATCTACTGCGCGGAATGCACCCGCAGATAGTAGGAAGGCAAACACTCTTCTGCAACAGCTCCAACCTGGCGGCCGCTGCAGCCACTTTGAGAGACATTTTGTTCTACGCTCCCGGAAGCGGAAATTTCACGGAGACCCCCATGGGATGGAACGGCCCGTCTGGCTGGATGAAGAGGACCCTCGGCTTCAGCTTCAGCGGGGTAAACCTCAAAACCATGCGCGACTGGTTCAACTACTACCCGGGTCTGCAGCCTGGCAAGTACTACGACTGGGACAGCAATACGATAATGTCATCCTCGACCATTGAGAACGGAACGCCTTACGCTGCATGGAGAAGGACGCTGACACAGGCGGCCGAAATGATGGAAAGAAGCGACGGATCGCTCGGCGGCACCGAGACCCTGCTTCATCATCCTTATTTCAGAAAGCTGGTGCCTTATATCAGGTCAATGGGATGGCGCTCCGGAGTGTCCGAAGACGAACAGCTAGGGTCGGCCGTGAGGCTGCTGCTCGGAGGCTCCCTCGCCTACACCAACGAAGACCTGGCAATAGCTCAGCAGGAAACGGAGTACGGAGCCCTGGAGACCCAGGACTGGAAAAGGTACAACACGGCGATGCAGCTTTTCTGGGACGTCAAGCTGAAGCTCGTCATGAAAGACATAATAGACGGAAGGATAAGGGGAAACCAGCCCGTCTTCTTCACCGACAAGGAAGTCTTTGAGGCTATGCTGGCCTCCACATGGTACTTCTGGCCTCTGGCAGAGAGGGAAAGATGGAAAGCCCCCGTTTATTACCTGCTGTCTCTGGGGCATCTTGTCCCCTACCCCGTGGACCAGCCGATATTCCTGCCGCTGTTCGCGGCTGATTTCGCGGCAAGAGGGGCCATGTACTCCCTGGCAAGGCTCAACTCAGGCATAGGGCTCTGGTGGTCGTTCGTGAAGGGGCCTTCAAAAGATCTCGCTTTCATAGGTCCGGCCTGGAAGGGAATTGACAAGCTCTTCGCGGAGGACTGGCAGTACGGACAGTTCATGATATCCGGAGAAGCTGCCGGAGCCGGAATATCGCCCTCCTACAAGAAGACTGTAAGGTTCATGAGGGCCGCCAGCATGATGGCGCTCCTGACGGGAGCATTCTCCGCCGCGACATCCATGGACCTGACCTCCATGACCTCGCAGATCGGACCGATAATAAATATCGCCTGGGGCTCATACATGCTCGGACTTCTCAATAAGGCCGTAGGGCTGCATAAAGAATTTGAAAAAGGCCTTGATGAAGACGAGACAAGGGAAAAATTCAGCCTCTCGCCGGCGGTAGAGGGAGAAGCTCTTCTTGCGACGCTTATGAGGTGGAGGGGCGAGGCTTATTCATCGCTCCAGGGAGTCGGCAAAGACACGGACCTGAAAGCCGGGATAGCGTCCCTTTGCGAAGAAATAGATTACGGAATCCTGCTTCAGGCCAGCGAGCTGGCGTCAAGGCGGGAGGACGACGAGGCCGTTTCCCTGGCCAACAGGCTCAGGGCCGCCAGAATACTCTACGAACTCTACGAGACCTCAGGCTCAAGGAGCGCGGCGGTCGCGGCCATGGAAAGCTTCAGGGAAGTGCATTTTGAGGAAAGCGACAGGAATATCCTGGACAGGGAAATAGCCGCTCAAAGAGAGCACATTAAAGCGAACTGGCCTCCGGAAAAGAGGGAGCATCCCGTAAGAAGGAAGAACGACATGGAACTTTTCTCCGAAGCCGTAAATGAACTTGAGAGAAAAACGGGTTTTGCCCCAATGGCGAGATCGGGAGAAATTGTGTCAAAGCCGAAGGTCTTCTGGGAGAGGGACAGGGCAGTAAGGTTCTTCATGAAACTCGAGAATCTGATTGAAAGGCTCGGCACAGAGGGTTCAACAATCGATCTGCCCATGAACGAACTCATAAACTTCTATGAATCCCTGAATAAGCTGATCGATATTCTGCAGGACAATTCCCACCGCACAGAGCTGCCCAGGGCCGCGAAAAGGATCCGTGAGGAAAGTGAATACCTGCTCTCCCGGATCGAATGCTCCATCAGGGACGCGATCGCTCCGGCCTTCCAGGCCGCGGAAAGACAGCTCGAAGAGCTTCGGGCCTTCGCTTCAGGATTGAAAAGCGCGCCCGACAGGTACGGAATAATCATGAGCAATGAGGCCGGGCAGAATGAATTGAGGAAAAGGCAGGGCGACGCGGAGCGCTCAATAAAAGACCTGATAGGGGCAAGCAGCGGCATGAGAACAAATTCTCTGGCAAGGCTGCTTGGCATAGTCGATTCCTACGAGGACATTCTTTTCTCCGTGTATCCAGACGGCGCCACAACAAGGGAAAACGTCAAATCGTCCTTCCGCGACCCGATAGTGAGCAGGCTTTTCGGGGTGATCTCCGAAAGAGCTCTCATGGGCGAGGACATCTCTGGAGATATCGCGGCCATATCGGGGCTGACGGACGACCGCAGGCTGAATCTGCTCGCGAGCCTGAGCGCGGGTGACCCGAACGCGGCGGAAGCATCCTTCAGGGAAGTCGCGGCCAACTGCAAACCGCTGAACGACTCCCACCTTAAAGCGGTCTGGCAGCTGCTTGACGCTTACCGCCAAAACAACAACCTGGATCCGGAAATAGCGATCAACCTGATAAGCGAAGCGAGAAGAAGAACAAAGGCCGCCCTGAGCAAAGCCGGCCTGAGACCTATGAAGTCCGATCCGGACAAGAAGGAATTGAAAGCCGGGGAGGTCGGCAAGCTGCTTGACGCGCTCGAGGTTTACAATGAAAACGGCGCCCTGGATGACCTGATCACCGTGGTTTCAAACAGGATCGGGTCGGTGCCCAACGAAGAGGTAGAACAAGTGCTCTCAAATATGATATCCGCGGTTCCAGAGACCGAAGGCCAGGAAGTGGACGAAATACTTAGCTTCGCCGAGATCCTGTCCCTGACCGCGGCATACAAGGGATCCAGGATAATCGCCGTTGAGAAAGAGCACCACAACACGACCATTAATCAGCTAAGGTCCGGGACAAACAAGTTCAGGCCCACAGCTGACCCGGAGAAAGTGAAAGCCCACAGGGAGGCCCTGATATCCACGGCAGGCGAAATCGACGCCGCCTTCGTAAGGCCGGTAAGGGAACAAATGGAAAAACGCTTCGCACGGCTTATAGAGAGAACTGATGAAGCCGCGGACCTGATGGCAATTGCCGGGATGCTTAACGGCATGAAGATGGTCGAACTTCTTGAAAAAGTGGCGGAGAAGCTGAAATGAACATCACAAGCATCAACAGCATAATATTTCTGGCGGCAATGAACGGAGGCGTTGGAAGCGCGGCCCGGCCAACGGCCGGAAGCACCGCCGAACCGGCGCAGACATCGGAGCCGGAGAGTGACGGAAGCCCGCTTGGATTCATTCCTAAGATGTTCGGTTTCGGAGAGCCTCCCGTTCTCGTTAACGGGAACGAAATGAGCATCGAGAAAAGGAACTCGTACATCAGGGCGAGAATAGAGGAGATAGAGTCCACTCCGGACGTCGTTCGTTTCAGGGACTCAAAGCTCGAGAAGCACTTTGAGCTGGCGCAGCTTTACATAGCTCTGGAGGAATTCGACAAAGCCGTAGAGAACCTCGACTACATAATCAACTTCGGGGGGGACGTCCAGAGGAACCGCCCTCTGCTTTACTACGACGCCAACTTCCTGAAGGCCGCCGTGTTCAGAATAAGGGGTTTTGAGACCAGACAAAAGGGGGAATTTCTTAAAGCGCTGACCATCCTGAATTCGGTCCTGAACGACAGATACTCCAACATCGGTTTCAAGGCGAGGGCCTACAGGGAAATAGGACAGATCAATTTTGACATGATGATCTGCAACATGAGAACAAGGGACCCCGGAACTCTCAGGGAAGTAAGAAGAGAAATACAGCTCCAGTACGAAATGAGTCTGGCGCTCAACATGGACATACTTCAGCCCAGCGACCACGGGGAACTGGAGAGGGAAATAGGAGCTAGGCTCAGGTCAAGCGTATTCAGCGAAATAAGACACTTCGACCCGGAAAGGGTGGACTACAGAACCAGCAGGTTCGAGGACTTCGAGGTCGCCAAAGCATTCATAGCGCTCGGGGACCTCTTTAGCTTCATAACGGAGGACGAGAACGAAGGCCTGACGAAAACGGAGCTTGAGAACAGATTGAACTACGCGCTTGAATGGTACGGGCTGGTGCTCAACAGCGAGATTTTCTCTTCGGACCAGTTCCGGTTCTACCGTGCCTTGGCTCATACGGGAGCAGGGAACGCCTACACCCGCCTGGCCATCGTTACCGGCAACGACTCGTACTTTGACAGGGCCGCGGAAAACTACAGGAAAGCCCTGTACTTGTTCGAGACAATAAGGCGTTTGAACGAAGAGCACGGGAACTTCCTCTACTTCATGTGGGAAGAAAGGAACGGCTACTTCCAGAACAAGCTCAACTTTGCCAGGATGTACATGCTGCGTTCAGACCTGGCGCAGACGAGAGCCCGGCAGCTCAGGTGCCTCAGCCAGGCATCAAGTCTCATTAACGGCTTCATGGAGGACGCCGAGTTCGTTCCGCTCGAGTCCACCCTGGCCGAGGCGAGATTACTTCAGGCCGAGATACACTACAAGATGAGGACGATGGACGACATGGCCGCGGCAAACTCGATACTTGAGGAAACGCTTCCAGTGATAGACGGCAGGACAAATGAGTGGACTTACCTGCGCGAGCCGGCGCTGACACATCATTACCAGCTCGCGGTCAGCTTGATAGCAACCGGCGACTACGAGCTGGCCCTGGAGCATCTGGAGAAGATAAAGTCCGAAAAGAAATTCCTTATTGAAGAGAACCCGGAGCTTTATTACAACGCTCTCTTCTCGGAATCGCTAATACACATGATACTCGGATTCTCGTCTCAGGCCGTCCTGACGCCGGTGGAAGGCGTCGGATTCAGGCCGGACGAGAACCGGACACGGGAGATATTCGAAAAAAGCGTGGAGATCCTGAATTCCATAATAAACGACGGGAATGCTCCCGAAGGGATCAGGGTAAGGGCGCAGAGAGAGCTGGGCACAATATACTACAACATGTTCCTCTGCGGAATTCATCCTAACACCGGGGTTGAGCTTGAGGACAGAATAGAAGGAGGCAGGCAGAGGATCGAAGCGGCATATCTTTCCGCCGTAAGGACGGTCGACGGCATGGAAGATCCGGACGAGGATTCCCTCAGGGAGAGGGCGCTCGCCCTGATAGGCCTTGGAAACCTCAACTCGACGTTCAGGCAGATCGAGGTAAAAGGCCTGGGCAAGCCGGGGGAGACAACCGTGACAAACGCCGCACTCGCCAGTCTGAACACGGCCATTACATGGTACTCAAAAGTCCTCAATGACAGCCGCTACTCGGGCGACGAGTTCAGGACCGTGAGGGCTCTCGCGCTTATCGGTTCCGGAAATTCCAGGATCCAGATAGGGAAAATCAGGAAGTCTTCCGACGGAATAGCGGGCGGCATAGCCCAGCTGGACCAGGCGACGGCGATTCTCCAGGAAATCAGGAACGAGGACGAGCGGGAGTTCACCAGCTTCCTCTGGGAGGAAAGGAACGCCTACTACAGGGCCAGGGTCGCGCTCGCGGACGCATACTTCGAAAGATACCGGTTGTCCGGGACTGAAGCGGACCTGACACTTGCAATAGACCTGATTTCCAGAGGGGTGCTAGGCGAAGCGGCAAACGTCCCGATGTCAGTGACCCTCAGGGAGGCAAAGCTTGTCCTGGCGGATTCATACGCCAGGAGCAGCGATCCCGACCAGGTTGAGGAAGCCATCAGAATATACGAAGAAGTGATCTCGGAGATAAGCTCCTCCATCCCCATCAACGCATATCCGGCGGTAATGCCGTTCATCGTTTCCGAGCGCGTATCCATGGCGCATCTTCTGCTCAGGGCCTATAACGGCCAGGAATATTTATACGGAAGGCTTTACAACAACAGCGGCCTGAGAAACCAGATAAACATAAGAGAGGTCCGCAACAGGAGCACCTGCGCCTCAAGGAGAAGCGAGGCCGAGAGGTCGGCAAACGAGGTCAGAGGAATCCTGCTGGAGAGATAAAACCCTCCAAAATTCCCGCCAGAGTGAAATTTTTCAACTCTTTTGACGATAAACATATGAAACATCCGGTGTGGAAAGGGGAATACTCTAATGGGCAGAGGAATTGGATCATACATGGCTTCATCAGTCATCCGGTCGCTTGACGCAAGGATATCGCACAACTCAGTCAGGCTCTCGCTCGAGCTTGGCAGGGCAATGAAGCCCCACAGCATCAACATTATAAGGATCAACGGCGATGGAAAAATGTTCGTCAATTCGGCGAAGCTCGGGCAGAAGTACTGCGCGCGCATGATATCCAACTCATTTCAGCCCGTTAAAAAAGACCACAGGAACGTATATATTTTCTGCTATCCGAACGCGAGCTCCTTCAAGATCGCAAGGTTCATAAGGGGGCTTGCAACCGGAAACTTAAAACTGGTGGAAAACGGCAGGGGACTTGTGAGGGTCATAACTCAGGATTATTCTCTTACCCATATGCTTGCGCAGGCGGAGGTCGATTACGTCAAGGCAAGCCCGAACACCACGCTGAGCGAGCAGGCTATAAGAGTTCTAGACGGAGCGCTCCTCAGGAATCCATCTCTGGACTCTTCCCTCAAGTGCCTTCATAAGACCCAGAGGAACCAGATCATTGACGGAATAGTTAACGACCTCCTGCACGGAACACTGGACTTCTGGGGAAATCTTACGGACAAAGAAAAGAACGTCATAGCCGGGCAGATATCGCGCCTGGACATGCCGCTTATAAGAACTCTGCTTGACCAGCACGGTGAATTTATAAGTTCTCTCGGAGAGATCGTCCGATCGAACGTCGCAAGATATGAGGGACGGGTCGGCAAGCCTGATCTGCAGGACATGACCTGGATAGAAAATGCCGACGCCCTAAAGAAGAAAGAGTGGAAGGAAGCCGGAGAAGCTTATTTGAAAGAAAGAGCAAATAAGGAGAAAGAAGCCCCCATCGGAAGGCTCTCTATGCTGGTACTGGCCGCAGGAGCAGCCACCAGATTCGGCCTGGACTCTCCGAAGGCGGTATATCAGCTTTTCGGAGAAAGCACTCAGGTTAAGCCTCCCAAGGGCGTCAGCGAGGAATTCAGCTTCATCGCATCAGCCATCATGGACGCCCTGAATTTTGAAAAGAATTACGGCGTTGCCCTCCCCATAGTAATCACAACCAGCCCGGGAAAGAGGGGGATCATCGAGGAGCATTTGATCAGGAACAATTTCTTCGGGGCTAACCGAGAGAACATAACCCTGATCTATCAGACCGGCGAGATGCCGAGAATTTACAGAAACCTGTCGCTGGCCCTCAAGAGAGACAACCAGGGGAACGCGCTCCCGGAAATCGACATGGCCCCGACCGGACACGGCTGGGCCCTGGACGCCGTTCAGAATCACATGCCTCCGACCACGGAGGTCGTTTTTGTCAGGAACGTGGATAATCTCGCCGCGACAGTGTCAGACGAAACATACGCGACCATACTGGGCGCGCTGCTCGAGGCAAAGAAAGAGAAGGGAAGGTTGCTGGCAATTGAGCTTGCCGAAAGGCGGAAGGGCGACAAAGGCGGCTCCCCGGTAAGCATAGACGGAAGAAACACCCTTCTCGAGGGGGAAGACTATATAAAACCGGTAGCTCCAGAAGTCTGGGATCATTTAATTGAAGACGCAATTCCATTCAACACCCTCACAATGACAATTTTCATGGAGGCAATAAGAGAAACCGTTAAAGATGAAGGCACCGGAAAAGACAAGTATGTAAAAAAGGTCGACCGCGTCAAAGATTTGCCCTGGTACATGGTCAAAAAGAGCAGGTCGGTACTCAATGATCAGTGGCCGCTCTTCCAGTTTGAGCAGATGCTGGGAAGCCTTTCTGAGATTGTTCCCGCCGAATTCATTGTTGCGGCAAAAAGGGAGGAGAGATTTATCCCCAATAAGGAGCTCTGGGAAGTCCCTGAAGCCGTCAGGACATTCGTGGAGCAGAGCAAGAAAAAAGGGATAAGCCTTATTCAGGAAAACAAGGAAAAAGCCTAAGCCATATTCGTTCTCAAAACAGTAAAAAGACCTCGATTTGAATTAATCCGGGGTCTTTTTCGTTGACTGGAAGGCCGGAAATCGATATACTTAAAGAGTTGTCCATATAATGTAAGGAGGACCTTCTAAATGAATTTCAGAAAGAACCTTGCTCTCATTATGGCCCTGATTTTATTGTCGGTTTTTCTCACCGGCTGCCAGGGCGGAGGAAAGGACGAAGACGAGCCCGGCAAGGTAACCGTGAAAATGTGGGTCATGCCGAATTCACTCGAGCCGATAGGCGATATAGAAAAAGTGCTCGAACCGTTCCACAAGGCGAACCCCGACATAAAAGTAAAGATCACGTCCGTGGACTGGGGGGCCGCGTGGACCAAGCTGACCACTGCTGCGACATCGGGGGACGTTCCCGACATCGTACAGATAGGATCCACCTGGGTCGGCTCAATTTCCAGCATGAACGCCCTGCTTGACTTAAGCGACAGGATAAGCGAGATAGGCGGCGGCAAGGACTTTGTGCCCGTGGCCTGGTCCACCCACGGCATAGTCGGCTCCGGCCAGACGACCGCGATCCCGTGGTTCGTGGACGCGAGAGCCATGTTCTACAGGAAGGATGTTTTGAAGAAAGCCGGCCTCACTGTTAAGGACCTGAACACCTGGGACTCCTTCAAGAGAGCGCTGAAAAAGATCAAGGACTCAGAGATATCTATAGACGGCATCGAGGTTGCCCCCCTCGGCGTCCCCGGAAAGAACGACTGGAACGTAATCCATTTTCTCTCTCCGTGGATATGGGGAGCGGGAGGGGAATTCTTCTCCAAGGACCTCAAGCAGTCTACCCTGGACAGCCGAAAGGTCTTGAACGGCATAGCGTTCTACACCGGGCTTGTAAGAAGCGACTTCGTCCCGCTTGAATATCTTGAGCTGAACACCGCGCAGGTGAGCTCAAACTTCAACAACGGCGCGTGCGCCATATATTTCGACGGCCCCTATGAGGTAAAGGCGCTCACCACGCCTCCCGGACAGGGCGGGGCGTCCGGATCGCTGACCTCCAGGAATTTCGGAGTGGCCCCCTATCCCAAGGGCCCCGCGGGAAGGTTCACGTTCGTCGGCGGAAGCAACCTGGCTATATTCAAGAAGGCAAAGAACAGAGACGCCGCCTGGGAAGTGATCAAGTTCCTCGCCTCCAAGAGCGCCCAGATAAACTACGCCAAGCTCTCCGGCTTTCTTCCCGCAAGGAAGGACGCCTTCGATGATCCGTTCTTCACTGACGACCCGCACAGAAAAGTGTTCAAGGAGGCCGTCATGTACGGCAAAACCTACCCCTGCATACCGGCGTGGGGGCTGATGGAGCCGGTGCTCACCAGGAGGTTCGGAATAATGTGGGACTACGTTACCGGGACCGCCCCGGGATACTTCACCGAGGCCGGGTTGATGGACCAGCTCAAGCTGGCCAGGAAAGAGGCCGACGGAGTCCTGGAGCAGGCAAGATATTAAGACATGTGCGGGATATTCGGATACGTAGGAAATAAGGAGTCTGTTCCCTTCATTCTTGAGGGCCTAAAGAAGCTTGAGTACAGAGGGTATGACTCGGCCGGAATAGCCACCATCGACCACGGCAAGATCTTCGTCACAAAGACAACGGGCAAGATCGCCGAGCTGGAGAGGATACTTGAGGAGCGCCCAATAAAGGGCAGCCTGGGAATCGGCCACACCCGCTGGGCCACCCACGGAAGCCCCTCTCAGGAAAACAGCCATCCGCACCTCGACTGCAAGAAGCAGCTCGCCGTCATCCACAACGGGATAATTGAAAATTACCTTGAGCTCAGGCGCGCGCTTTCCGATGAGGGCCACAAGTTCAACTCCACGACCGATACCGAGGTCATCGCTCACCTTACAGAGAAATACTATGATGGAAGCCTGGAGGAAGCCGTCAGAAAGGCCGTTCATGACCTCAAGGGTTCGTTCGCGATCGCCGCGGTGAGCAGAAAGGACCCCGGAAAAATTGTAGTCGCCAAGAAGGGAAGCCCCCTGATCATAGGCATCGGAGAAAACGAGCACTATGTGGCTTCCGACATACCCGCCCTTATCAAGTACACGGGAAAAGTAATTTCTCTTTCGGACGGCGAGATGGCGGTTGTGACCAGGGACGGATACTCGGTCACTGACTTTTCCGGAAAGAAGGCAAAGAAGGAGATCACTCTGGTTTCCTGGGACCCGGTCTCCGCGGAGAAGGGCGGATACTCCCATTTTATGCTGAAGGAGATCCACGAACAGCCAATGGCCATCAAGGAAACGATAGCCGAGAGAATCAAGCTGAGCTCGGGCGAGATACACTTTGACGAGCTTAATCTCACGGACGAAGAGATATTCGAAATCGACCGCGTTATCTTCACCGCATGCGGAACTTCCTGGCACGCCTGCCTGCTCGGCGAGCATCTTGTGGAGCAGTTCGTCAAGATTCCGTCGGAAGTTGATTACGCGGCAGAGCTAAGGTACCGCAACCCCATCATGGACCAGAGGACCCTGGTCGTCGCTATAAGCCAGTCCGGCGAGACCGCTGACACCCTGGGAGCCATATGGGAGGCAAAGGCCCGGAACGCCAAGGTCATCTCAATCTGCAACGTGGCGGGAAGCTCAATCGCCAGAGAGTCGCACGGCGTCATATACACTCATGCCGGCCCCGAGATAGGAGTGGCCTCCACTAAGGCATTCACGACGCAGGTGACCGTTATTTATCTTCTGTCCCTCTATCTGGCCAGGATGAGAAATACCATGTCCGAAGCGGACGTGAAAAAAAGGATAGAAGATCTCGTTGAGCTTCCTCACAAGCTGGAGGAGATCCTTGAGAAACAGGAAGAAATAGTGGGCATCAGCTCCAGGTACTTCAAGACCGCAAACGCCCTTTATCTTGGAAGGGGAAAAGGCTTCCCCATAGCTCTTGAGGGCGCTTTAAAGCTCAAAGAAGTATCATACATTCACGCGGAGGGATACCCCGCCGCGGAAATGAAGCACGGCCCCATAGCCCTTATTGACAAGAACATGCCCGTGATCGTGCTCGCTCTCAAGGGCAGGCGCTACCAGAAGATCCTCGGAAACATCGAGGAGGTAAAGGCCCGCGGAGGCAAGGTGATAGCCATCGCGACGGTCGGGGACTCGCTCATCAGGGAGAAGGCGGACGAGGTTTTCTTCATTCCGGACACAACGGAATCTCTCTCGGCGATACTCGCCGCGGTGCCGCTCCAGCTTTTGGCCTACCACATAGCGGTAAAAAGAGGCTGCCACGTTGATCAGCCGAGGAATCTGGCCAAAAGCGTGACTGTGGAATAAACAGAATATTCAATAAATAAGGAACCGGTATCGGCGAACGGGGTTCCTTATTATTTTGACACAAGACGCCAAAAATGATATATTGTCGCTTCGATAATTAGAGAGGAGTTAAGCGAGAAATGGAATACGGCCACTTCAGCCCGGACGGACACGAATACATAGTGACAAACCCAAACACCCCCAGGCCCTGGATAAACTACCTGACGAACGACGAATACTGCGCCGTCATATCGGCAACCGGCGGCGGGTACAGCTTCTTCAGGGACTGCAAGACCGAAAGGGCGCTATGGTTCATAGGAGCCAACCTTTACAAGGACAGGCCCGGAAGGTACGTTTTCCTCAGGGATGAGGATTCCAGGGACTGCTGGAGCCTTACCTGGCAGCCGCTCAGGAGAAAATACGATTCTTTCGAGGCCCGCGTCGGCATAGGCTCCCAGGTAATAAAGCAGGAGAGGAGCGGGATCGCCGGTGAGATCACTTACTTCGTTCCCGCCGGGGACGCCTGCGAGGTATGGATAGTCAAGGTCAGGAACCTGACGAAAAAAACCAGGAACCTTTCTCTCTTCGGCTACCTCGAGTGGTTCATCGGATCGACCGATTACATCAACTTCTACAATATCAGCGTCCTCTGGAACAGGATCAGTTTCGACGAGAAACTGAACGCGGTCATCGGAAGAAAGACGGCATTGTACGAAGAGTTCAACATCAAGAACAACCCCTACATTGTGTTTTTCGGTTCAAGCGAAAAGGTCGCCGGCTGGGACGCGAACAAGTACAAGTTCCTGGGCAGGTACAACACCGAGGAAACGCCCATGGGAGTTCTCGAAGGGGACACCACCCAGAGCATCTGCGACGGCGAGGAGGGGCTGGGGGTGCTCAAGAACAAGGTGACCTTGAAGAGCGGGGAGGAAAAGACCCTCATCTTCGTCGTGGGACAGACACGCTCCAAAAAAGACGCCGAGAAGCTCATAAAGAAATACAAGGACCTCAAGACCGCCCAAAGGGAGCTTGAGTCGGCAAAAAAGATGTGGGCCGAGCGCCTTTCAAAGGTGACAATTGAAACTCCCGACAAGGACTTCGACAGGATAGTCAACTACTGGGTCAAGTACCAGCTGTATATCTGCAACTTCTGGAGCCGATCGCCGTCTTTCTATCACGAGGGCCAGGGAGGCCGGGGTTACAGGGACTCCAGCCAGGACGCCGAGGGAATACTGTCTCTCGACGCCGGGTACTCCAAAAACAAGATAAGAAAGATCGCCTCTTTGATCAGGAGGGACGGAACATGCGCTCCGGGATGGTCAGACACCTACGGGCCCTACTCAAACAGGCCTTTCAAGGACCACCCGACCTGGCTGACCCCGACGGTGGCCTCATACGTGAAGGAAACAGGAGACGTTGAGTTCCTCAGTGAGAAGATACCGTGGCTGAAGGACCGCTGGAGAAAGGGCGGGACCGAGATAGACATCAACTGGCACCAGGGGGCCGTGGAGGACGGAGAGGGAACTCTTTTCGAACATCTGCTGGCGCAGCTCAACTTCACGTTCAACGACGTCAGCAAGCACGGCATCCCCCGCGTCGGGGAAGCTGACTGGAACGACGCCCTGGACATGGCAGGCAGGCGCCAGATCGGAGAATCGGTGTGGCTCGGAATGGCCCTGGTAAGGTCTCTCAAGGCGCTCGCGGAAATATCGGAGGTCCTGGGAAAGCCGGATACGGCAGTTGACTTAAGAAAAAAGGCGGAGGCCATGACCTCCAGGATAAACGAGCACGGCTGGGACAGCGGCGGCAAGTGGTACATCGCCGGCTATAACGACGACCTGGTCCCGTTCGGTTCAAGCGAGAACAGGGAGGGAAAGATATTCCTGAACTCACAGTCCTGGGCGATATTGTCCGACGTGGTCACAAAGGAGCGCCTGCCGCTGATACTCGAATCGGTCGAAAGGGAGCTTGGCGGAAAGCACGGCCTGGCCCTGCTCTCCCCGGCGTACACCGTGTTCGATCCGGGGCTCGGCAGGATAGCGATGTTCTCGGAGGGAACCAAGGAAAACGCCGCGGTATTCTGCCACGCCCACAACTTTATGGTCGCGGCCTACGCCAGGCTGAAGATGGGCAACAAGGCTTATGATTCAATATGCCAGGTCTTCCCCAACAAGCAAAAGGACATGGAGCTTTACAAGGCCGAACCCTACGCGTTCGCCGAGTACCTGATCGGTCCCGGCCATCCATACTTGTACGGCGAGGGAGCCTACACATGGGTCACCGGGACAGCCGGCTGGGTCTTCATGAACGCGGCAGAGCAGATGCTTGGCGCCAGGCGCGACTGGGAAGGCTTAAGGGTGGACCCCTGCATACCCTCAAAATGGAAAAGCTGCAGGATAACCAGGCCTTTCAGGGGCGCTACGTACGAGATACTTATAGAGAATCCGGACGGCGTGGAGAGCGGCGTTAAGGAAGTCACCGTTGACGGGAAGAAGATCGAAGGGAATTTGATCAGGCCGCACGGAGACGGCAAGGTCCATAAGGTCAAAGTTGCGATGGGGAGATAATATTGTTTCCATTCGGAGTAACATTTTATCCCGACCAGTGGCCTGAAGAGCGCTGGGAGGACGAGTTCTCAAAGATAAGCCAGTCGGGCTTCAACACGGTCCGCTTCGGCGAAATGGCCTGGAACTGGGTGGAACCAAGGGAAGGGAAGTTCAACTTCTCCGGCATGGACCTGGCCATGAAGCTGGCCGACAAGTACGGCCTCAAGGTCATACTGGGGATAGGCACATCGCAGGCCCCCCAGTGGCTTATCAGGAAATACCCCTCTGCCAGGCCTGTGGCTCACGACGGCACTCTCTATCCCGAATACGGCCCGCGGCCCAACATATGCAGGGACAACCCTGATTTCAGGAAGCTTGCCGAGAGATACCTGCAGAAGATCGTTAAAAGATACTGCAAGCACCCCGCGCTTCTCATGTGGCAGATAGACAACGAGCCGGTGTACCCTCCTCTGGACGTTGCCGAGCTCAAGGACTACTGTCACTGCCCCCACACTTCGGAAGCTTTCAGGATGTGGGCGCAAAAGAAATACGGCACGATCGATGAGGCGAACAGGGTCTGGGGAATGAAGTTCTGGACCGCCGAGTTTTCTGATTTCAGCGAAGTAATTCCGCCCAGGGGCGGAATGTGGGAAGCGGTCTCGCCCCACATATTCCTGGACTGGTACCGCTTCAAGACCGACAGCCTCCGCGAATGGACGCGGTGGATGAAGGCAAGGGTCAGAAAGCTTGACGGCAGGCATAAGATCGGAACCAACGGGTTCATCGGAATATGCCCGAGAGTGCCGGATCATGACGCATTAGCGGAAGGTCTCGACTGGTACGGCTGGGACATTTACCCGGCCGGAGGAAGGCTCTCATCGATGGACGTGGCAATGATGGCCGACCTGTGGAGAAGCTACACGTTCGACAGGGACACGGAATTCCATGTCACCGAGCTGCAGGGCGGGCAGAACGTCAGGTGGGGATTTCAGGACTATGTCAGCGGGTCCGAAATAAGGCTGTGGACGCATCAGATGATCTCCCACGGCGCCAGGGCGCTCCTTTACCATGCCTGGAGGCCTCCCCTCTTCGGTTCCGAGGTCGGCGGCTTCGGCATTCTTTCAACAAGCGGGGACAGGACCGAGAGGCTCAGCTCGATAGAAATGGCTTTAAAGGAAATCAAAATCCTTGAAGAGGCATTCAGCGAGAACAGGATCATGCCTCAGGTTGCAATAGCTCACTTGAGGACTTCCGAGGTCGAGACCTTTCAGGAACAGGGCCCCTCAAGGGCCGTCTCCGGCCAGTGGGCTGAGGTCAGGGACCATCTGGGCGTCATGCATTCGCTGGACTCCATCTCGGGCGCCCATTCGGTTCTGTGGAGCCAATTCAATCCCGTGGCGTTCATATTTGAGAGGCACCTTGAGCAGAACAACCTTCCCTTCCACGCCCTTCTTCTCCCCAACCCCTACACTCTTAAGGACAAGCACGTTAAGGTTCTTAAGAAGTACGTCTACGACGGAGGCATACTTATCACTGAGGCAAGGTTCGGGGTAAAGGATGAGAACGGACACCTTCTCGAAACCCCGCGCCTTGAGGGGCTTCTGGACATAACCTATGATCACGGAGAAATAATTGAAGAGCCGCTGTCGGTCCCGGAGCTGGGCCTGAAAGCCAGCGGGTTCAGGGACATCATCTCCGCGAAAGAAGGAATAGTATTCTCCTTCAGCGACGGCACTCCGGCGGTGATCGAGAAGAGGCTCGGCAAGGGAAAGGTCATATACGCCGCGTTCAGCCTTTTCCTGAGCCTTAAGAGGGATCCCAGCAGAAAGGCCGTTGATTACCTCAGGCGCCACCTCCCCTCCCCTCCCATCAAACTTGAGGGGACCGGCGAAATAGAGGCGACATACTGGGAGGGAGCCAGCCCGATAATTTACCTGATCAACCACGGTGAGGCCAGGGAGAACGTTCCCCTGTCCATACCAAAGAAGTACGGCAAAGCAGAGGAGCTCCTTAAGGGAACCGCCCTCAACTGTGAAGGCGGAAAGCTTGATCTCTCCTTCGAAGAAGATGAGATCAAGGTGATCCGCCTGACATCATAACAAGCAGAAAGGAAGAACAAATGAAAACACAGTACGGTTTTTTCGACAATGACTCCAAGGAGTACGTCATTAAAAGGCCGGACACGCCGCTCCCCTGGATAAACTACCTCGGGGCTGACGAGTACTGCGCCATGATATCCAACACCGCCGGAGGATACAGCTTCTACAAGGACGCCAGGGAGCGGAGAATTCTCCGCTACAGGTACAACAATGTTCCCATGGACAGGGGCGGGAGATACCTTTACATAAAGGACTCAAAATCAAAGGATTTCTGGTCGGCCACCTGGCAGCCGACCATGAGCGATCTCGATGAGTACGAGTGCAGGCACGGCCTTGGATACACAAAAATATCAGCGGAATACTCTGGGATAAGCTCAGAGGTAACATATCTTGTTCCGCTGGGAGAGAACCTTGAGGTTTGGATGCTGAAACTTAAAAACAGCTCAAAGAAAAAGCGCGAGCTTTCGGTCTTCTCATTCGTTGAATTCTGCCTGTGGGACGCCCTGAACGACATGACCGATTATCAGTACAACCTGAACATCGGGGAAACTTCGTACGAGGACGGCACCATCTATCACCTTTCCAGGTTCAGGGTGGAGGGCAATTACCTGGCCTACTTCGCGTGCTCAAACTCAAAGGTCTCCTCATTCGACTCCCAGCGCAGGGACTTTCTGGGCAATTACGGGTCAATGAGCGCGCCTGAGGCGGTCATCAAAGGGAAATGCAAAAATTCGATCGCCTGCGGCTGGTCGCCCGTAGGAGCTCACCAGGTAAAGGTTAAGCTCGCCCCCAAGGAGGAGAAGACGGTCATTTTCGTGCTCGGATACGCGGAAAAGCCGTCCGACGTTCCGAAAACGGTAAAAAAGTACAAGGACGCCGAGAAGGTCGAAGAAGAACTTGGCAAGCTGAAGGAATTCTGGAGCAAAAACATAAGCAAGTACTCCGTCGAGACCGAGGACGACGACGTGAACACGATGGTCAACATATGGAACCAGTACCAGTGCAGGACCACGTTCAACTGGTCCCGCTCGGCCTCCTATTACGAGGCAGGGATAGGCCGCGGAATGGGCTTCCGCGATTCAAACCAGGACACCCTGGGATTCGTTCATCAGATACAGGGAAAGGTGAAACAGAGAATAATCGACCTGGCCTCCACTCAGTTTGAGGAGGGGGACGCCTATCATCAATATTCGCCTCTCACCAAGAAGGGCAACGGCAGGGGATATTCCGACGATCATCTCTGGCTGATACTCTCTACAGCCTCGTACATCAAGGAGTCAGGGGACATCGACTTTCTTTTCGAGGAAGTCCCCTACGACACGGGCAACAAGTCCACGATGTACGAGCATCTTGAGAGGGCGATAAACTACTCTGTCACCCACGTCGGGCCCCACGGCCTTCCTCTCATCGGGTTCGCCGACTGGAACGACTGCCTCAACTTAACTATCGACAAGGGAAAGAACAAGGCGGAGTCGGTCATGGTGGCCATGATGCTGGTCGCCGCCGCCAGAGAAATGGCGCGGCTGGCCGAAATTTCCGGAAAGACAGCCGATTCCACAAAATACGTCGAGATTGCCAAGTCCATGAGCGAGCAGATCAACAAGGAGGCCTGGGACGGAGCGTGGTACGTGAGGGCGTTCGATGACGACGAGAAACCCGTGGGAACATCCAAGTCCAAGGAAGGGCAGATCTACCTGGAAACGCAGGCCTGGGCAGTCATGTCCGGCGTGGCGGACGACGCAAGGGCCAAAAAGTGCATGGACTCGGTAAAGAAAATGCTCGCCACTGAACATGGCGTGATGATACTTCAGCCGTCCTACGACAAGTTCCACCCCGAGCTGGGATCCATAACTGTTTATCCTCCCGGGCTCAAAGAAAACGGAGCGATATTCTGCCATCCCAACCCGTGGGCGATGATAGCCGAAACCATCCTCGGGAGGGGCGATAACGCTTTCAAGTATTACAAGGCCATTCTGCCCGCCGCAAGGAACAAGATAGCGGGACTGCATAAGGTGGAACCCTACGTCTACTGCCAGATGATAGCGGGCGCCGACCATAAGGACTTCGGCGAAGGCAAGAACTCGTGGCTTACAGGGTCAGGGTCGTGGAACTTCGTCGCGATTTCCCAGTGGATACTGGGAGTCAGGCCGGATTACAAGGGATTGATCGTCGATCCCTGCGTACCCAAGGAGTGGGACGGCTTCGAGGTAAAGAGGACCTTCAGGGGGTGCGACTACTATATAACCGTCAGGAACCCCGATCACGTAAGCAAAGGGGTCAGTTCAGTGACCGTTGACGGCGTCAAGGTGGGCGGAAACCTGATACCCGCCATGAACGACAAGAAGGAGCATCACGTCGAAGTGATCATGGGGAAGAATAGCCAGCCCAAATAAAATCTGAAGAAGGAGGATCTCCGAAGGCGAGGACCTTCACCTCGCCTTTTCTGTTCTTTACCGCCCATATGATGCTCGGCTTTACCCCTGCCGTGCCGTCATTGTAATACACGGTGCTGCTTCCCTGAAAGTGCTCTCCTATCGGCGTATCCTGATTGCCTCTGTCAAATTTATGAGTATGACCGAGGACCGGCCTGAACGTGACATCAACCCCGGAGAACGCGCCCTCCCTCAGTTCGTTGATATACGCAACATAGTGCTGAACGTAAGCCTTGTCGAAGGTTCCGCTGTTGAAGGCTTTCTTGACCGCCTCGAGCTTTTCCTCGACATGCGGATCGATATACTCAAGCAGCTTCCCCACTTTGGTTACGGTCGCTCCGAACGGTCTCTTTGTCGCGTCGTATTCTTCCAGGGTGCTGTTGAAGGGGTCGGCGCCATGCCCGTGGACGAAGACGCCGTTCTCGTCGACCACCATGTTGGTGATATAGACGTTAGATCCTCTTGGACTCTCGATCTTTTCGTTGAAGTACGCACCCACATCCATATCATGATTGCCCACGACATAGTAGATGTCAACGCCCAGACCCAGAAGATGCCCTACTATCTCTTTGTTGTTCCTGTAGATTTCATCCCATTCAAACTGCCATCTTTCGGCCATGTCACCGTTCATGATAAGAACGACCTTGATCCCCTTTTGTTTCGCAGGCGAAATGACATGCTTCGACCAGTATTCCAGAAGCTCGATGAAATCCCTTTTTCTGGGTGAAAAATCATCAACTCTCCTGTCCCCGTTGCCGACATGCGTGTCCGATATTATGAGCTTAATGCAGTTGTTGTTCAGAACTACGGGACCTTCAAACCTTACATAATTCGACGGCATCAGCTCGGAAAAGCCGTCTTCCGCGACTTCCCTGGCAAGCTGCCTCTGAAGCTCAAATCCTGCCAGTGATCCCCTGGCGCGCATCGAAACGAGCGGCCTCATTGATGTGCGCACAGAAAGATCGGACCTCGCGAGAAGATTGACGTAATGGGCGTCGTTTATCCGACCGTCGGAGGTCTTTTTCTCAAAGACGTGCTCGGGAAGCCATTTTTTTATGTGAGCGAAAAGATGATGGGACGGAGAGGAACATTCCTCGAGAAGCGGGGACGGACTTCCTCTCCATTCCACCCCGCTCCCGCTGACCCGGATGGGATCGCTGTCGCCCAGAAAGAAGATCGCTTTGCCTATGCGTTCACTCGTCCTCTTCAGGTCGAAGTGCTCCCTGTACATTACGGGGAGATCCAGCCGCTTGACTATTTTTCTCCCTATGAGAAAATCCGTCTTCAGCTGCCTTGAGTCCTCCCTGAGCGCCTTCCAGCCCGCGATCCCGCCGCCCCATATTCTCCTGGCGTCGCTCATCAGCTTAACATTGTGAGATATCGTCCTTAAAGCGCCCATGTTCTGCCCTCCAATTATGAGATATCAAGCCAGTCTGCAACTGTAGAGTAATGGACCGTTTCATCCCTTCCCTCCTCGGGAATAGCAAGGCCCATATTTATCAAAGTTCTCATGTCGTAATAAACAAGGTCCCTCTCCGACAGGGCTATATGAAAATCTGATCCGCCGGACGCGAAAAGGCCGGCCAGCTTCGCCAGCCATTCCAGTTTCTGCCTGCTGCCGGGGAACCTCATGTGATGACAGTGAGCCGCCTCGATCCCGTCGCCGCCCATGTCTTTGAAAGCAAAGGCCAGCTTCCAGAGTACCTGATCATGCTCCCGCTCCCTGTCCCTTAAGGCGTTCCTGAGATTGCGCCAGTTAAGGTCCTTGTCATCGGTCCTCTTTATCCTGAGGCGCCTCCTCAATGTGCCGACCTCAAAAGGATGCGCCACGAAAGAAAGCCCTTCGGAATCCTTGATGAGCTTCATCACCCATCTCAGGGGAAAAATAGTGTCCGGAGAATCCACTTCCCTGAACAACCTGTCCAGCTTAAATCGATCCGCCATCCCCGCAAAGCCGCGGTTTCTCAGGGCATTCATTATCGCGGCCCTGCCGATAGATTCCCCTCCCGTTTCGCTGGACATCATTTCCCTGAGGGTAAGGGCATTGTGGTCATCGCGCGCCTCAATCAGATTCAAATTAACAAGCTCGCGATTGACCGCGTCCACCCTCCTCTGCGCCTTAAGCTCGTCCCTTCGCCTGACCTCCTCGAGGCCGTTCTTCAGGGCATCACTATGAACATCAAAACAGTACCCGAGAATGTCGATCCTCTCGCCCGGCCTAACCAGGTCTCCCTCAACATCGGTCGAGGTAAACTCGAACCCCGGAACGATCCTCGTTTCAAACTGCTGGCTCTCTATATGCTCAGAGGCTTCGATATATCCTTTTATTGTGCGGTGATCGACCAATGAGAACGCTTTAAGGCTCATGAACTCGGCGGCCCTGGCAATGAGACGGGGAGGGACCGTGGCTCCGGGGGAATAGCCAGAATGTATGTGCAGGTCGACGCGGCCCTTTAACGCGCCGCGCCACTGCTCGGCGTTTTTATGCATGCCGACTTTTAGCAGTTCTGCGGGACTTAAATTCACTCTTCTCACGGATGTAACCACCAGCTTATTATCGTGAAGTAATCAGTGAAATTTCACGCGCCGCAGGACGATATATAACAGGTAAAAATGATGAGCAGGTTAAGCAGCGGTCAATTCAAAACAATAAATATCAGCGGGATGAAGCCCGCCGCCTTCAAGAGGACCTTCCGGTCGTCGATCGACAATGTGATGGCCGGGTTAAAGAGGTTCCATGACTGCGGAATATCGGCGAAGATATTCTTGAGAAGCGGAACCCGGTGGAAGTACGTTTACAAGAGAGCGTCTATAGAGAGGGCATTGCTCGACCAGGAAATCGATCCGAGGGCGGCCTCCGCGGCGCTTTCAATTTTCACGACCGCTACTATGCTGAACATGTACAGCCGCGGCGTCGTGATCACGGAGATACACTTCCCCCGGATAACACGCATTGCCAGCCTCCAGGAGTTCATGAGCCTTGGCGAGGAACAGAGAATAGCCAGGCTGATAGAGCTGAAGGTCATCAAAGTTCACGTTAAGAACAGCGAAGAGCTTGAACAGGACCGGGCGGACAGGATGGAAAGGATGGAATCCGCAAAGAGACAGGCGGCGACAGACAGAGCCGTTAGGAATATGAAGCCTTTCGGGATGTGGCAGCCCAAGGACTGACTACTTCTTAGGATTGTACCCCTTGAGCCCGATATATTTTGCTTTCCCGCCGAGCTCTTCCTCGATCCTCAGGAGCTGATTGTACTTGCAAACCCTCTCCGACCTGGCCGGAGCCCCCGTCTTTATCTGTCCGGAATTCGTCGCGACGGCAAGATCGGCAATGGTCGTGTCCTCGGTCTCCCCGCTCCTGTGCGAGGTCATGTAGGTGTAGCCGGCCTTGTCCGCGATCTCCATCGTGTACAAAGTCTCGGAGAGCGTTCCTATCTGGTTCAGCTTGATGAGGATAGAGTTCCCCACTTTCTTTTCTATCCCTTTTTTGAGGAACTCGACGTTCGTGACGAACAGGTCGTCTCCCACTAGCTGTATTTTGCCGCCGAGCCTCTCGGTAAGGACCTTCCATCCGTCCCAGTCCGATTCGGACAGCCCGTCTTCGATCGAAATTATGGGGTATTTCTTTATCCATCCCTCGTACATCTCGACCATCTGTTCGGATGTCAGCTCCTTGCCTTCGCTCTTTAAGACATATTTCCCGTCCTTGTAGAACTCGGACGACGCGGGATCAAGAGCCAGATAAACGTCCTTCCCGGCCCTGTACCCTGCCTTGTCGATGGCCTCCATGATGACCTCTATCGCCATTTCGTTCTTCGTCAGAAGCGGCGCGAACCCTCCCTCGTCCCCCACCCCGGTAGCAAGCTTTCTCTCCTTGAGGACCTTCTTCAGTGTCTGGTATATCTCGGCTCCCATCCTGAGCGCGTCGTCAAAGTTCTTCGCGCCCGCCGGAGATATCATGAACTCCTGCAGCTCGATGTTCCACCCCGCGTGCGCACCGCCGTTCATCACGTTCATGTTGGGAACGGGAAGCGTGACAGCCCTGTCTCCGCCGATGTACTTATATAATGATAGGCCGTAAGCGATTGAGGCCGCCCGTGCGACCGCCAGAGATACCCCCAGGATAGCGTTCGCACCGAGCTTGCTCTTGTTCTTCGTGCCGTCAAGCTCGAGCATGAGGTTGTCTATCTTCAGCTGCTCATGGACGGGCATGCCCTTGAGCTTTGGCGCGATGGTTTTATTTACGTGATCGACCGCCTTGAGGACCCCCTTGCCGAGATATTTCGACTTGTCGCCGTCGCGAAGCTCCAGCGCTTCGTGAATTCCGGTGGAAGCGCCGGAAGGCACATCCGCCCGCCCTATTGTGCCGTCCTTAAGCAACGCCTCCACTTCGACCGTAGGGTTTCCTCTCGAATCGAGTATCTGCCTGCCCTTAACGGATTCGATCTCCTTACCTTTCTTGACATCAACCTCGAAGTACCTGCCTGATAAGCTGACCATTTCAGTTCTCCTTTCGGGTTTTGAAAAACGAAATCAGTCTAAATGAATCGACCGGGAAAATCAAGAAAAAAATACGCTAAAGTGAAATTTTCCCGAACATATTACGATAGAAAACCGTGATATAAGCCGAAGGAGGACATTATGGCAGTAACAGCACCGGCAAGGATAGTAATAAACGGATTCGGCAGGATAGGAAGGACATTCGTAAGGAGAGCCGCGGAAAACAGCGCCGTATGGGCCAACAACATCGCGGTCAACGACCTGGTCGGGGCCGAAACTCTGGTTCATCTGCTCAAGTACGACTCAAATCACGGGGTGATGAACAGGACCGTTACGTGCGACGCGGACAACATATACGTTGACGGAAAAGCCATCAGCGTGACAAGCATCAGGGACCCGCTGCAGGCGATAAGCATGAATTCGGCCGAAGGCTCTCCAACTCTTCTCATAGATTCGACAGGGATATTCTCCTCAAAATATTATGCGACTGCTTGTGAGGCCGACTTTGACAATCTTATAGTCACCTGGCCCGATCAGGGAGCCAATCTGCATGTAATAATGGGCGTTAATGACAATCTGATAGACCCGCACGTTCAGAAATTTTTCTCAACAGCCTCGCCATCGGCCAACGCGGCTGTTCCTGTATTAAAGGTGCTAAATGAGGAATTCGGACTTGACTGGGCCACGGTGGGAGTCACATGCCCTATGACGAACGACCAGAGGATCGTAGACCTGCCGCACAAGGACCCGAGGAGAGCGCGTTCGGCATCGGACAGCATAATTCCAGTGCCTACAGGAATAGCATCCTATTTTGCCGCGGCGCCGGAGCTGACCGGCAAAGTTATGCCGGCACAGGCCAGGAGAGTTCCCGTGACACTGGGCCTGCTCGCGGAGATAACCGCAAAGCTCAGTGACGCACCGGCAGGGGAAGCCGGCATCAACGAGGCTTTGATAAGGGCTTCCAAGGTGAAAGGGTCGGCCATCGGAACTACGGAAGAAGAGATAGTTTCAACCGATCTGAGGCATGAGCCTCTTTCGCTTGTCCCGTCGCTGGTGGATCTTGGTCTTACCCGGTTCTGGCCAAAAGAAGGCCTTGTTTCATTGTCTGTGTGGCAGAACAACGAAATGGGGTACGTGACCCAGCTGATAAGACTTACTGAAGCGCTGATGCGCTACTACGCCGGAAAGTGAGGAGCAGCATTGCGAACTGGTAAAGTATACCTTTGCATAATGGACGGCTTCGGCCTCGGAAGGATGAGGACCGGAGACGCGATCCATCAGGCTATCAGGCGGGGACGGGCTCCTTTCATCTCCAGCCTCTTCAGCTCACGACCGCACTCGGTAGTCACGTCATGCGGAAGAGCTGTCGGACTTCCCCCGGGAACCATGGGCAATTCCGAGGTCAATCACCTCAACATGGGCGCGGGAAGGGTTGTTCCGCAGTCGCTTATGAGGATCAACAACGCCGTCAGGACCGGAGACATGTTCAACAATCCGGCGATCAGCCAGGCAATAGAAAATGTGATGAGGAACGGTTCGACTCTCCATCTCATGGGAATAATTCAGGGAGAGCCGGGAACCGTTCACGGGAACATTCTTCACCTCTTCGGGCTTCTTGAAGTAGCAAATAAATCCGGGATCAGGGACATAGCGATTCATCTGTTCACCGACGGAAGGGATACGGGGGTTCGCGATGCCGGAGAGATCTACCTGCCGAAGCTCCTTCAGAAGATCGAGTCCATGGGAATGAGCGATGTCGCGAAGATCAAGACCGTCATGGGAAGAGAGGTCGCGATGGACCGCGACACCGCCTGGGACAAGACGCTTGCCGCGATGCGAATGCTCGTGACCGGTGCCGGGGAGAGAACGTTCAAGACGGCAAAGGAAGCCATCGCTCGCTCCTACTCCGAAGGCGTAACCGATGAATTCATCCGGCCGACTGTCATAGGAAGCTTCACCGGCATATCACCCAGGGATTCGGTCATATTCTGGAACTACAGGCAGGACAGGGGAATTCAGCTGACGACCGCGTTCAGGGAGACTGACAGGGACAGATTTAACTATAAGGAGGGAGCCGCTCCGATCGAAGAAGAAATTTACAATGGAATTATGAGCCTTCAGCAAAAGGTCGAGAAGACCCTGTTCCTCGCGATGACGGAATATTACCATGGGATAAACTCCATTGTCGCCTATCCGGAGCAGATAATTACTCCGACGGTGGGAGGAGTGGTATCGGACGCGGGGCTCGCTCAGCTGCGCCTTGCCGGAACTGAGAAATTCGCTCACGTAACGGGCTGGTTCAGCGGAAGGCGGTCCGATCCGTTTGAGGGAGAAGACAGGATACTGGCGCAGGACCCGACTCTTAAAGCCAGGACCAACGAAGGCAAGAATTACGACTGGGTCCCGGAGATGACTGTACACCTTGAGTTCGAAAAACTGGTGGGAGCCCTGGCCGACACCTTTTATCCACTGATAGTGCACAATATCCAGAACCCCGACATGGTCGGGCACACGGGAAACATGGACGCGACTATCGCGGCAATATCGCACATATCGAGCGCCCTTGAGGTCCACGTTCCAAAGCTTCTGGATTTCGGATACACGGTCGTAATAACATCCGACCACGGCAATGCCGATGAAATGCTTATAAAAAATGTTCCTTCAACTAAACACTCCAACAGCCCCGTCCCGTTCTTCGCGTTCAGGAAGGGAAAGAAGATTGAGCTCGAGAAACGCGGCATAGTTCCAGATATCGGCGTCACCGTCCTTGACCTCATGGGGCTTCCGGCTCCGGAGGAGATGACGGCGAAAAGTTTATTGAAATAAATCTAAAAAAAGGTGAAATTCCTGAAATTGTAGAACGATAATGTTTCAGCCCGGAAAGGGGAATTGACATGAGTATCGGCAGGGTCGGTTTCAGGTCAAACGCCGCAAGAGCTGGGTTATTCGAAAGAAAAATGGGGTTCGGCATCCCCGGAGCCGTCTGCTTTCATCATGAAAGCGGCATCGGATCCAAGGGAGGAGGAGGCGTGCAGGGCGACCTTCCCTTCCCCGGCAGATTCAGCAAAATGACCCTCTCTGATGTCGGTTCTCTCAAGGGAAGGATAGTTCTGGTCAGGGCCGACTTTAATGTGTCCGATCCCGGGACCGGAAACATCAAGAGCGACGCCAGGCTGATTGCTTCTGTTCCCACAATAATAGAGCTCTGCGACTCGGGAGCAAGGGTGGTCATAATCTCCCACAACGACGATCCTCACAAAGCCGCAAAATCCCAGAATACGACGCCTGAGCTCGCCATGACCCGTCTCACCCTCGCCCCCGTGGCTGAAAGGCTTGGAGATATACTGGGCTCAGAGGTCAGGTTCGTGAACGAAGTGTTCGGCGATAAGGTGTCAGACGCAGTTACAGCGCTCGGCAACGGACAGGTTCTTCTGCTTGAGAACACCAGATCGGACTCAAGAGACGTGGCCGGAGACATAACACTCGCCGAGGATATCGTCAATTCCGTCCGCCCCGAGATAGTGGTCATAGAGGGCTTCAGCGTAATGCACAGGGACCAGGCATCGGTCACCGGAATAGCGAACGTCATGAGGGAGAGAGACGGCCGGGTTGTCGCGGGAAGGCTTGTGGAAAAGGAGCTTGATGTATTCGGAAGAAGGATACTCGAGTCCCCCGAAAGGCCTCTTGTTCTTTTCTCAGGCGGCTCCAAGGTGTCTGGAAAGGAAGGAAAGCTTGAAGTGCTGGAAAGCCTGCTCAGGAAGGTTGACTTCGCCGTCATAGGCGGCGCCATGCTTTACGCTTTTCTTAAAGCCTCGGGCGAGGATAGCATAGGAGATGATCCGTTGAGGGGCAAAACTACGGAGGATGACGTCACAGCCGCCGCGAACCTTCTCGATCAATACGCTGACAAGATCATTCTCCCGAACAAGGTCATCGTGGTAAAAGACGGCGATGTGAGGGACGTCACCATCGGAGAAGACCGCATCCCGAAAGGGTACAGCATAGCGGACCTCTCAGGAAGGGCGGCTATCGAGATATCAAACTCCGTGGGACACGCGAGAACGGCCGTATGGAACGGAGACTTCGGATACACAAACCATCCCGATCCAGAACTGGCAAGAAAATTCCATCAGGGCAGCTTTTTCATCCTGGAGATCATGAAGGACATACTGGACGAAGGCGGAACGGTCGCGGTCGGCGGAGGCGACACGGGGAAGGTAGTAAAGGCCTTCATGGAAGAGTTTGAATTTGATGAGATCCCGGTCACTCACGTGTCAACAGCCGGAGGAGCCCTCCTCAATCTCCTTGCAAAGGGAACTCTTCCCGGGATTGAAGTCATAGACAATAAGCAAAAATTGTGAAATTTCCGCGAAGCGGCGCCGATATATAGGCGTAAAGGGGAAAAAGGAAGGAGATCTGTTATGAACTTGGCAAAGAGCAACAGGATAAGGTTCGGAATAAGGGGATTCGGAGGAGAGATAGGCGACACGATGGTGCGCGTCCTCATGAGGATGCACCGCAACAGGTTCGAGGCCTTCAAGGGCGTCACGGGCGAATCCATACAGGCATTCATCAGAAGAAAGCCCGAAATGTCCATCAAGAACAACATCATGATGGACAGGTCGTTCGCCAAGCTTGAAGGCAGCGGAAACATAAGCAGGAACACTCAGTCTCCGTACTCTTATAACCCCATGATTAGAAGCGTCGAATTCGACGGCACTTACGCCAACAGGATTCACGTTACCGGAAGGGACGGAAGAGTTCTCACGGTCGACTACAAGGCCGTTCCGATGACCCACAGGGACCTTCCCGAGCTCAGGAACGTTGACCTGCTGGTGGACGCCACGGGAGTGAACCTGAAGAAAATAGACATGGGCGAAGACCAGGATCCCAACCTTTACAGGAACTATTCGAATCTCACCGTGTTCTTCTCGGCTCCTGTTAAGACGGTAGCCGGAATACCTCACATGCTCAACGGACTCGGGGCCAGATTTCACAAGCCCGCGCAGCTCAACGCGACCGGGTCATGCTCAACTCACGCGGGCGTGGACCTTATTAGGTACATAAGGGAAGGTCTGATGACGCACCTGGGCCTCGAGGATGGAGAAATATTCATCGAAGGCGGCCAGTTCAATTCGACCCACGCCCTGACCCCTTCGGATTTCAGCAGCATTGGATATTACAACGGGGCTTTCGTTCCGCAGACAACCGGTTTCGGCGGAGCGGCCAGCGTGGTTTATCCCGTCCCGAACATCGCGAACATCGCCGCGGCCACCGGGAGGTACAATTCAATATTCGCCACGGACAGCGTCCAGACAAACGGCGTGTCGGTTTTTTCCCTGGCCATGACAATATCCGTCGCCGCGAAGAAAATGAACGACGTCATGGCCACGGGCCGGGGAGACATCGACGTTGAATTGATCAACGACGTCCTGTGGCAGGCCGCGCTGGACACGGAGGGAAGAAAACACGTAGGAATAATTAACATAAACGAGTTCGACATGAAAAAGAACAAGAAGACCGGCATGTTCACATCGGTCTCAATGATAGGCATGCCTCAGACGGTGCTTCTCCCCGTGCGCGACAATATAAGCGTAGTAAGGCAGAAGGGGGTAAGGATCGTGGACGACACGGAGTACGTGGACTACATACTCACTATAAACAACGCCGCCTACGACAACCGTCTCGGGTTCACGGTGGATTTCATGGAGGAGCTCAACCAGGTGGCGAACGCCCGCCTCGGACAGGAACTCATCCCCGAGTTCGATTCATTCAGGAACTTAAGGGACGCGATGGCCTTCATACACTCCAGGGAGGGAATCGCCCTCTTCGGAAGCGCTCTCGAGCAGACAAGGGGCGAGGTTGTGATGGACGCGAGAACCCCGGATGAGAAAAGGGAAGAAGAAAGCAACAGACGGATAATCTAGGGCCCGATTATGAGGCTCACAAAAATCGCGCCCAATAACCTGATCAGAATGGCCCAGACCCGGGACTTCGCCATGAGGCAGAGGATAGTATCGGAGCTCAGAAGGCGCGCCGACCGCGAGTCGCACGACGCCCTCCGCCAGATATGCACCGACGAGCACAGGATAGGCGTTGCGGCGCAATACACTGCCGACCTTCACACCCACACCATATGGTCCGACGGAAATTACATCCCCGAAGAGGTCGTATGGCTGGCCTCCATGGCTGGCCTCAAGGCTGTCGGACTGACAGATCACAACTCAATGGGAGGCGTTGAGGCCGCGAGCATTGCGGGAGAATCCATGGGAGTAGAGGTTGTCCCGGGGACTGAAGTATTCGTTAACTACAACGACATTTCGGTTCACGTGATGCTTTTCGGATTTGACCGGTCCAACAGCGAGCTTCACGACATGTATTCCGGCGTGGTCAGGATGACCCAGAAAAGGGCGGAAACGGAGTTCGCCAACTTCCTGAAAGAGGGCATTAATATAGACCTGGAAAGGTTCAGGGCGGAGAGGCCGGGCCTGGTATACAACATATTGATCATTGATTACAGGGCCAGGGACATCTGCGAGGAAAAGGCCGCGGATGAAGGCATAAGCTATTTTGAGGCCTATGAGAAGTACTATGAGGAGGCCTGGCGCAAAGCCAACAGGGAAATGATCGTCGGCGGCCCCATCTACATACCGCTGCCGAGCGCGATCCTTCTGGATCCGGAAGCTCTGGTCAAAGCCACGCACAACGCCGGCGGAATAATTGGAGTGGCGCACACGGGACAATATGAGGCCAAGTTCGAGAAACAGGCCGTAAACATCGACACGAGGCGCGAAATGATGCGGATGCTCGAATACTTCAGGAGCATAGGGGCTGACGCGCTTGAGGTCAGATCGTCAAGGAACTCGCCCGAGCAGGAGCACATAGCGCGCACGTTCACCGAAGCAAACAACATGCTGCAGCTCGGCGGAAGCGACATGCACGGATACAGGACCTCGCCGGAAAGGATCCTGGGCTCGTCCGGCCTGACCCACCAGGAATACATGTACATAAAAGACAGGATATTCTGACTCCCCCACCCTTTTTTTGCGTCAGAATGAAACTTTTTGACCGTTTTCCCGATAACTATTTGGAGGGAAATGCCCTTGTCTTTAGCGCTAATGCCCACCGCACGATCCATAGTCAACCTGCGAAAAGCGAACGCACGCCTGACTCTCGGGGGTCTTCCTCTTGAGTCGAGCGGACGGATCGGATTGTATCTTGAAACCAGGAGATTGAATTCGCGCCTCAACACCACCTTCAGGGCTTCAGACATAGCGATGACCCTTAGGTTCCTCTCCTACAATCTCAGGGAAACCGACCTGAACGGGGCGGTCATAGACGTTTCTATCCCGGCAAGTTCGGTCAAGGACATATCCAGGGGAAGGATAGACGCCCTGTCATCAAGGCCGATGCCGGAGGGCGTAATCTCAAGAAAGGAAATCTCCGAACTCCCCGATATCGAAGTGCTCGAAGATCTGAACCCGTCCGAAGTCAAGAAATACGTAATACGCAATGATCACGTGGTTACGGACCTGGCGTCAATGCTTTTTCCGGCCTCAAAGACCGGGAAATTAGCCGCTCTTCTGGCCGCGGAAATAGGGCCTTCTAGGTCCCTGGCAAATATCGTAGAGCGCATCTTCCCCATGGGAAAGGACATGCTGTCTCTGACAATGAGGAGCGAATTCGAGGTAAACCACCAGTGGCTTAGCGTGATCGACAGAATAAGATCCAACAGCGGAGGGCCCGTAAACCTCCTTATACTGTCCCAGCTGGACCGGAAGATCATACTCTCGCTCCTCGAGAACGAGGGCTTCTTAAAGATGCTTGCAAGGGCCGGCGTTAAGAAGATCACGGTCTGCGCGAACAAAATACTATCCGACAGGGAGGGAAGCCTTGTCTTCAAGGGCAGGAGCGCGAGCTTTGACATCGCTCCGTCGAGCATAAGGGCCTTTCTCTCGCACGGCACGATAGTCCTTACCGCCAGCCCGGTGCTCTCTCTGCTGAAGAAGACCAATAACATACTGGACCTCAGGGAGACGGCGGTGGCGGGGCACGAGAACGCCGTCGACGGGGCGTGGAGCCTCTTCCTGGTCAGCAGGGATTCCAGGAGGCTGTTCTTCCAGCAGCCGGGGCAGCCCGCGGTATCCTATACCAGAATAGAAAGCGGAAATTCCATTGACCCAACGACCTTCCCGCTGGGAAGGAGGAAGATGATCACGGTTCTCGTCCCCACGTGCAACGGGGTAAACAGGATAGAAAGGACGCTTCAAAGCATAATTGCCGACCTGAAAAAACTCCCGGAGGACTGCGTCTGGGAAATAATGGTATGCGTCAACGGCACAAACGATGGGACTCTCAGGGTCCTAGAAAAGTTCATGATAACGCACCCGGATGCCGCCCTGACAATTCTCGCCATACCAAAGAGGCTGTCCTCTCCGGGCCTCGTGACCTCGGAGAACCTTCTTCAGCGGGAAGCCTATCAGAAGTATCGCGCCCTCAGGGAGAGGCAGGGCGACATCTCGAGCTTCATCCACGTATCTGACGATGATATTACCCTGCCGGTCCGCGGGGACAGGTCGGCCATAGGAGAAAACGTAAGACTGCTTACGGATTCTCCGGGGCTTCTGGCGGTAAGCGGGCACTACGTGGTCGGCGAGGCTCCCATGCAGGACGAGGAAAGCTCTTCCCTTCTCTCAAGGCTTATCGCCAGGGTCAACGCGTCAAGAAAGTACGCCGTTTTTGTGTCGGCTGTTCCCCAGCTCTACGGAGGGGCAATGACCATGTCCACGAAGAACTGGCCCGCGAGCGGAGTGGACGTGAACGCCGGAGCGACGGACTGCTGGCTCTCCATACACTTCTGGCAGAGGGCTATAGACGAGCTGGGCCTTGACGCCCTGCTTCAGAACATTGCCGACCTTGGATCCGACGGTTATCCCGTAAGGTCCAATCCCTACGTTCCCGTGGAGCATCCCGTACCTGCAACGCTCAAGGGCACTCTCAGAAGGATGATAAGGGACCTCTATTTCGGACGCCTGGCGAGGTCGGCCGGAAGCCGGGCCGCCGTTGAACTTTTTGAAAGCCTCAGGGAAGACGACTTCTCGAGGGTCACAAGGAGGGTCAAGTCCCTTAGCCCTTTTGACCCGATAAGAATAGCCCACGTGGGAAACACCCTTATATTCAAGGTCGCGAGCTGGCTCGACAGGAGCGACGCGCGAAGAAGCCTTTTAATTCCAAACCTGAAAAGCTTCTTCAGGGACGATATCGCGCTTCCCGCCTTCGAGGCGGAGGCCGAAGCGGACGTCCCGCTCAAGAACCTGCCCTTGTTCGAGAGATACCGGGCCCTCATGGGCCGCGCCAGGGAAATATATGAATTCATGCTGGAAAGGTCCATCGTCCTCGGCACGGTGGAGAATGCTGACAGGCTTTCCGACCTTCAGCTTCTTAAGGCGATAGAGAGCATGCTGATTGTCGAGCTCGGGGCAGACCTGCAGGACATTAAAAAACTGTCGTCTGACAACGAGGCGGCGCACGAATTCATCGGATTGCTGCAGGAAGTCTATCAGCAGAGAGAGAACCTCCTCAACCCCTCGTTCATTAAATCGCTCTTCAGGAAGGCCGGCATTAATCTCAAGGGAAAAGTTGAAGTAAGCCGCGTTCTCTCGACCGGCAGGGTAAACCTCATCTTTTTCGTGAAGGCCGGCGGAGAATCGTATTTTGTCCGGTATCTTGATCCGGTGGGGCTCGATTTCCCTCCGCTGCTTCCGGAGAAAGCCGCCAGGCTAGCCACGGTCATCGCCGAAAACATTTTTTCCGAACTTCTTGACCGCAGAAGAGTGGTAACATCCATTTACCCAGACGTTTCCGGGGCCAAAAGGCAGTTCCTGGAGAGGCCGTCGGACCAGGAATCCAGGCTGCTTTCAAGGATGATGATACAGAAGGACCTGAAGGGTGAGTTCAGCTTGTTGAGAGACTTCATATCAGGAAAGGAAGCCTTCCAGGGAAATGTTTTCGACCTGGCGTCATCCTACGCGGCCCTCATAGGAGATCTCCACAACAGCTCCTGGGGAATGAGAAATCCATCTGTCAGGAGGGAAATGGGCGAGAGGACGCCGACGCTTTCGGTTCTTGAAGAAGTGATCAAGCTCGGGGACCCGGAGCTTGTAAGGAACGTTGATGTGGGAGAGTATGCCAACTGGCTGAAGCACAAATGGTGGAGGCTCTCCAACCTAAGAAAGCTCCTGAAGCGGAACGGCGCCCCTGCCACGGCGCACCCGCTCTCCAGGAAGCTCTTCTCGTCGCTTTCCTCAAAAATATCGTTTCCCAGGGAGCTAAACCTGGCAATAACAGATTCAATAAGGGCTCTTGAGGAGCACGGATCCCTGGGGCATCTGGACTATTCGCCCAAGAACACGTTCAGGAGCCGCGATCGCGACCTGATAAAGATGTTCGACTTTGAATTCCTCGGCTTCGTCGATCCGGCCGTTGACGCGTCCGTGGCTCTGTACAGGTTCCTGCTGGACAGGATCGCCCACGGGAGCGATCCGCTTGAACTCGACGAAGCCCTCAGGATAATCGATTCCTTCATGGGATCATACAAAAAAGCCATAGGATCCCGCGGGGAAGCGGATGCCGTTGCGGGGAGAATTCTCAAGCTCACCAAGCTTCTTCTCTGTTCGGCCGGCGAGGACCTGGAAAAGAGGGCCGGCGAAGAGACTCTTAAGCTCATACCCGACCTCATACTCAAGATCCACGACATGGAAGAATCTCTTGACTCCCGAAGAAGGGGATCTTCAGAGCTCAGCGAGACGCTGCACAAGATAAAGCAGCTCCTCAGGTCCGGAAATTATCCCGCGATCCTCGACCTGATACGGATAAGCGACAAAGGCGACATAGCGCAGATGCTGGCAGCAGACCTCGGCCACGCGGGAGCCATAGATGTGTTCGAACGCCTTATATCAGCCACCCCGAAAGCCAGCGACCGGTTAATGGCGCACGACATAATCGAGACAATAATCAGCAGCCTGATGTCCGAGCTGGGCTTCGAAACGGCGGACATCTACGACGTTTTCCCCGACGTGAAGAAGATGGTGAACCTTGCTCAGTCTTCAAGGGCCCATGAGGGCAGGTCAGCCGCATCGCACACGGTAAAGCTTTTATCCCTCCTCAACATCGTAAGGAGGCGGTCCGGAGGAGAGGAAGAGATCGACCTTCCGGCAGAGCTTCTCGGCACGAACAAATTCCTCGGGCTCGAACCGGTAAAAGCCCTTGAGAACATGGTCAACCTCATAGGATCAAGAAGGCTTAACGAGATGGCCAAATCGAACCCCGCCCTGAACGGCATCGCCGAAGCCTCAAAGAGCACCGAAAGCATGCGTCAATATACGGCCGAAGCAAAAGACGCGAAGAACATGCTGAATGCCCTGTGGTACGCTTACTCCAGGGATTTCCTGGAATTCCTGGCGGATATTTATTCAAGGGTCGAAAACAAGGATTTCCTGGCCGTCTGCGCCCTGCTTCATGACATAGGAAAGATCGAGGACGACACGTACCATACCCACAAGGAGGACCTGGTAGAGAGGATTACGCGCAATTCCCTGGGGGCGGCGCGGCGTGAAAATTTTGATGATTTTGTCAGGATCGCCCGCGCTGTTGTTCGCTATCACGTCCTCTTTGGATCAGTGCCCCTCAAGGAGGAGGGCTACGACTACTACGGCAGGATCAACGATCTCATGGGGTCAAGGGGGTCCCAGGAGGAGCTCTACAACATACTGACCCTGATAAGCATACTCGACGTCGCGGCAACCGGGTCGAAAGGGCTTCTCTTCGTTCCCGGAATGGACGACATGAAGAGGCTGTATGAAAACTACATGGAGGCCCTGGGAGGGAAAAGCTGGTCCGACATAACGTCGCGAGAGATGTTCCACGGATACGGGTTCTCCAGAATGCTCTCATTCGTGGGAGAGGACAAGAGGGACGAACTGGACGGGGCCATGAGAATGGTTCCCAGAAAGGAGCTGTCCGATTTCTGGGTGGTCTTGAACAGGATGGGGCGCTTCACCCAGTTCTTCTTCAAGCTGAAGAATTTCCAGGCCGTCAGGAACGTCGTCAGGCTTTTTCTTCTCATTAAAAGAGTGGCCGTCGCCTCCAGCAGGAACGACCTCACGATAAACGTGGTTCACATCAAGATAAAGGACATGGCCGCCTTTGAGGACGCGCTCGCCAAAATTGAGATTAAGAACAGCTTTCTGCAGGATGAAGTGGACTCGTCCCTAAGGGACGCGGTTAACGCTCATCCGGAGGCCGAAAGCTACGAACTTGCGGCAGGAAACGTCAAGTTCGTGATCTCTCCTGCTGAGGGAGACCTTACGATAAAAATGAGGGATCAGGCATGATATGCGTCGGCAAAACGGCAAGAGTGGCGGAAAGGTGGATAAACTTCCGCCTGATGAACCTCAAGGCCTTTGACGCTTCGCGAAGATATTTCAGGGAGATAGACAAACTTCACCTAAAGCCCGAGACCGGCAGGACCCTGGCGGAGATCGGCATAGAGATCACCGAAAACTTAAGGAAGATCGAGGGGCTGATGAGATCCAAAAAAATAAACCCTCTGGTCAGGGTGCGTTCTTCCGAAAAAACCGCCGATATCTGCCTGAGAAGGGCTAAAAGGGAAGTCCGGCTCGGAGTCATCGGAGGAACCTTCGATCCAATTCACTACGGCCATATCTGCCTGGCGCTTGAGGCGATAATAGAGTGCAGGCTGGACACCGTGATATTCACTCCCGGAGGCGACATGCCCAACTATCCGGACTACAAGCCCGGAAAGCAGGCATCGGAATTAAGGCATTTGATAGCAAGGGAAGCCCTGAAGCCCTTCTATCCCATCCTCAGGTACTCGCCGCTGGGGATGGAACATCACGATATCGGAAATTCAGATCTCTCGCTTGAGATACTGAGGCTGAACCCGAAGCCCGGGATAAAGCTCTTCTATCTCTGCGGCGGGGACACCGTTGCGGGAAACATGAAGTGCATCGGAAGAAGGGTAAAAGAGCTCGGAATTGAAAACACGGAAATCACCTTTGTCGTCAGAAATAGGATGAAATTTCCCGTGCCTCCTTTCGATAAAAGGATGATGCCCTCGTGGGACGTTGTCTGGATAAAAAGGGACGAACCGTGGGGGCTGTCTTCATCCCAGACATGCCTGGACATATCCGAGAACATCATTTTCGTTCCCTTCGGGGCGCAGGCGGCAATTGAGAAGGCGGGATCTTACAAAGGAGGAACACGAAAAGAATGAGCGGAGCAAGAATGGTAGCGCTAAACGGATTCGGCAGGATTGGCTCCTCGATATACACTCAGTCAGGACAGACCAGGGGGTTCAGGATAGCCGCGATAAACGACCTCGGCCCCAGAATGGAGCTGAGCACCGGGGTAGAGCACCTGCAGATAAAGAAGCCGGAGCTGCTGCCGTGGAAGAGACTGGGCATCGACTACGTGGTCGAGGCGACCGGCGCCAAGAGAAAACGAAAGGCCGCCCTGTCGCACCTCGAGGCAGGAGCAAGCAGGGTGATCGTGACCTCCGCGATGGCAAAGAGAAGAGAGTCAGCGGACTTCAATGTCATCTTCGGGATCAACCATAAAGATTTTGTTCCGGAAAAGCACAGGATCATTTCGGCGCTTTCTTGCACGAGCACATGCCTGGCTCCGGTCCTTCAGACGTTGAGGCAGTTCAGCATTCAGAGTGGGAATGTCACGGTCTTTCACGGGTACAATCCGGAAGTAAAGGACACGGAGTTCAGCAGGACGGCCAAGGGAGAGCCGGAAGTCCAGCCCGACGGAACGCTGCTTTATCCATACCGTTCGGGCGTCGTGGACAACCTGAGAACAATAATGCCGTGGCTGACAGATGATTTCTCCAGCAGGGGGTTTTTTGACCCCAGGCTGCGGAACATCAGGCTTGACCTGAGGATAGCGCTGGAAAAAGAGACGGATCAGGGAAAGATATCTTCGGCATTTTACTCCGCCCTGCAGAACAAGAGAAGGATAATGATAATGCACCCGACCGCCGACAGGATCGGGGACCTGAACCTGAATGAAAAGCCCTTTTCCAGCGTTCCGGACATAACAACCCTCAAGCTGAGAGGGAGAGATCTCTCCATGAGCGTATGGGGCAACAACGTCTGGGGTTATTCCAGGGGAATAATGGACATACTGGGCTATATCGCCAGGGTCGATGCCTGATCAGTCGGCCACAGGAACGGTCACCTGTTTCAGCGTTATCCCGGTTATCCTTGACGCCTTTGGATTCAGGAAGTTCGCGTCCACGCCGAGCGCGATAACATAAACGTCATAAGCGTCCCCGGGTCTCATGCCGTCCGGAATCGAAAGCCTGACCGTGTCGATGGGGCCGTTCTTCACTCCGTAAATGGAGTTCACTATCGCCCTGTCGTTCACCGCCGCGAGCATGACGTTGCCGCCGACCTTGGTCAAGTCAGCGTTAACCTTGATATTGCCTTCGTCCGAATCCACGCGGAAATTCGTCACGGCGGGAGGACCCTCGCCCCACACAGCCGACTTGGTGATCTGGAGCACCCTGTTCGCCTTGATCCTCCACTTTCCGTCGTCCTCCTTCACGAAGCCGAATATCAGCCTGGCATTCACGTCGCCGGACAAAGCCGGGATCTTGTCGGCCACGTAAGGGATATCGGGCTTCGGCCGGAGGGTCAGCGTCCCGGTCCAGTCCACCCTGCCTTCGGCGCCCCTTCCGTCAATGCTGATGTCGGAGACCTTGATGTTGTTTATCTTCAGCTCCTGGTCGAAATAATCCTTTATGATCCCCATCCTGCCCAGGCTTCCCGCCTCGAAGTTCCTTGAGATCACTTCCTCGAGAATCGACTGGCTGGCCGAATTGATGCCGTCCTTGAACCGCTCGACGACAGACTTGATCGCTTTATAGTCCGCGTTGTCTCCAAAAAACAGCGACGCCATGTCGGGATCGCACTGTTCGCCGGTAGTCGAGAGAAATACGAAAAGCAAGGCAAGCATTACCGCCAGGTCCCTTAATTTCATATGAACACCTCTGCGGGGTATGTTACTACCAGTCTACTCCTCCGTCAACGACAATAGCCCCAGCCTTCGGATAAGATCTATTATGGAAAGTATTGTTATCCTGTGAGTTAAGAGGCTTCGCCCCTTAGATTTATCCACGTTCAATTTCTCCCTTTGTCCCGGATCCCTACCAGGAAACCTGTGTGTGCAGGTTTCCTGGACCTTCCGCACACTCAGGGGGACACCCCCTGAGAACCCCCTGAGCGATCTCGTAAGTTCCCATGACCCGTGTCCGCACCCTCTCCCAGACCGCCCCTATTCGCTGAGCGAATAATGCCCACCCATGGCCCCTAATAAGGTGGACGAGATCGCTCATTATCCGGAAACCTCCCGACCTCCCACACCCTATACCGATACGCGCCGCGCGCACCGTAACCCTGTTACTTTCCATAATAGATCTTATATGACCTTTAACTATCGACGGGAAGGTGGAAAATATGTTAAAATATATCATCATGAAACGCGCCATTTCAGCTGTCTTAATATCTATCCTCATCTCAACGCCGGTACTGGCACAGACCGATTACGAGAAGAAGCTCGAATACAACAGGAAGAAGATACAGATACTCATAAAGACCGCGATGAAGAACGAAAGTAGCGGCTACTCCGACACCGACACGTGGTCGACCACCATCTCTCCCGAAGCCGGTTATTCCTACACCTATACGACGGGCTCAACGCGGACCGGGAGCACCACGCTTCTCAGGGAGATCTCCGACTGGGTGATAGTGAGAGGCGGAATAAGGGAGCTGTCCGACATGGAATTCCTGAAGATCGTCGGGGACACGGAAACCGCCAGAAGGGTCCAGGATGAGATCAACGAGAGGAACAAATGGAGGCTGATCGGCACCATAGGAGGCCTGATCGGGATAGGTGTGGCGGTATCAGGATCATCGGACGGAAGCGTGGGAACCATAACCGCGGGAAGCGTAATATCGCTGATCGGCTTTCTCGTAAGCTCTCTCAATTTCCCCAAGAAGCACTACATACCCGCGGATTACGCGCTGGAACAGAAGGACTTTTACAACATAGGACTGAAGAGGGAGCTGGGGCTTCCAATAGACTACGACTAGCAGATGCGCGGCAGCTGTTCTCCCGAATAATCCTCTATCATCCGCCTGCCCCCTATCGAAGTATTGAGGATAACGTCTCCCCTTCCGCGTCTCAGCACCCTGCCGATGATCCGGGCCCTTCTGCCGTACTTGTGTTTGCGCATCGCATTCAGTATTCTGCCCGCCTCTTTCTCGCCCGCGAAGGCCACGAGCTTCCCTTCGTTCGCCACGTACAGAGGATCAAGGCCCAGCATCTCGCAGGCCGCGCGCACCGCCTCCCTTACGGGCACCGAGCTCTCGTCAATCCCGATGCTGACTTTTGAACTCGCGGCAATTTCTCTAAGCGCCGCGGCAAGCCCTCCCCTGGTAAGGTCCCTCATGCAGTGAACTCCCCGCATTCGCCCGATAAGCCCGTTCAAGGGAGCGCAGTCGCTCCTGAGGGTGGTGTCAAACTCCAGGCCGTTCCTTTTTGACAGCACCGCTATGCCGTGGTCTCCCAGGGTCCCGTTGATTATAACGGCGTCGCCCGGCCTGGCGCCAGACCCTGAAACAGCCTTACCCGAAGGGATCTCTCCGATCCCCGACGTATTGATGAAAATTCCGTCCGCGCTACCGCGCTCCACAACCTTCGTGTCGCCGCACACCACTTTCACGCGGGCCTCCGCTCCGGCCGCCCTGATCGAATTTACTATCCTTTTGAGGTCGGACACCGGAAATCCCTCCTCGATTATCAGCCCGAGGCTCAGGTACAGGGGCCGGGCCCCGTTGACGGCGAGATCGTTGACCGTTCCGCACACCGCCAGCTTTCCTATGTCCCCGCCGCTGAAGAACAGCGGCTTCACGACGTATGAATCCGTGGTATAGGCCAGCTTGCCAGAAGAAGATCTGAGTACGGCGCTGTCGTCAAGCCGGTTCAGCGCCGAATTCCCCAGGCTTGACACTATGATGTCCTTTACGAGAGACCTTGTAAGCCCGCCGCCCCCGCCGTGGGCCATTGTTATCCTGTCGCTCATCATCGCGCTCCGTACTTATAGTATGTTGAACAGGCCCCCTCGGAAGATACCATGCATGGACCCACAGGTTTGTCCGGGGTGCAGGCGCTTCCGAACAGGGAGCAGTCCTTCGGGGTCTTCAAGCCCCTCAGGATCTGTCCGCATATGCATGCGGTCTTCCCGGCTCCGCCGGCGACAGCGACCGCTCCAAACGCCTTCTTCGCGTCGAACCTCCCGTACTTCTTTTTTATATCGAGCCCGCTGCCAGGTATCAGGCCGAAACCTCTCCACTCCGCATCTCCGGTTTCAAAAACTTCGTTCATCACCTTTTTTGCCTTCTCGTTGCCCCCGGGCCTTACCGCCCTGCCGTACTCGTTGCCCACACGCGGCTTTTCACCTGTCTTTATCTGCTTAAGGAGCATGTGTATGGACAGCATGATGTCCATTGGTTCGAACCCGGCGATAACCGATGGCACATTGATGAACTCGTAGGGTTTCGGCCCCAGTATGGTCGAAACGTGGCCTGGAAGCATGAGGCCGTCTATCCTGATCTCATCGGCGCTCAGGATGGCCCTGATGGCCGGTGGCATGATCTTGTGCGCCGAATAGACCCAGAAGTTGTTCAAGCCCTTTTCTCCGGCCGCGATAATGGTCGCAGCAACGGCCGGCGCGGTGGTTTCAAACCCGACACCCAGAAATATCACCTTTCTGTCCCTCTCCCTAACGGCTATCTCCAGCGCGTCCGTCGGAGAGTATACCGGCCTCACCTGAGCTCCCTCGGCGCGCTTTGCGGCAAGGCTTCCCGAAGAACCGGGCACTCTCATCATGTCCCCGAACGTGGCTATGACGGCGTCCTCAATTTCACAGAGGCCGATCATAGAGTCGATGTCCGACTGGCTCGTCACGCAAACAGGACAGCCCGGGCCGGTGAGAAGCCTGACTCCCGAAGGCAGAAGGTCCCTTATGCCGTGCCTGAATATTGAGGAGGTGTGCGTTCCGCAGACTTCCATAATGTTGGCGGAAACTTTAAGGGCGGATATCTCCGAGGCGATCTTGCCCACTATCTTCCTGTCATTGAACTCGTCCACGTACTTCATGAATCCGACATCATCTCCCGCCACACATCCAGCGAAGCGGCGGCCTCTTTCTCGGCGATCTTCTGGATGGCGAATCCCGCGTGAACGAGAACGTACTCGCCTACCTTCGGGCCGTCAATGAAAGTGACGTTCACCCGCTTGATTATGCCGCCGACATCCACGTCGGCGTGGCCGTCCCCGATCTTTATTATCTTCGACGGTATGGCAAGGCACATAGAACGGTAATTATACAACAAATCTTGCGACTTTACACGCGCCGGGAATAATGGCATAATCCTGATATCGTCCCGTGCCATCCTGATGAAAAGGACGGTGCCGAATGGCGAGGAAAGCTGGTCCCGCTTCAAGGCAGAAGAAAAGCAAGTCAAAGGCTAAGGCAAGGCCGAAGACGGGCCTCCGGAAGAAAAAGGACGTGCTCGCGGAGATTGAATCGATCCTGGGACTTAAATCGGGAGCGTTACGCTGACACGCTTGATGCGATAGCTGCCTGACCGAACGATATGCACGCGTCGTTGGGCGGCAGTTTACGATGGACAAAGACATTGAACCCCGCCCCGCCGAGCAAATCCGCTGTTCTCTCCGCAAGATACCTGTTCTGAAAGCACCCTCCGGACAGGCACACTTTATTGAGCTTCCTTCTTTCCCTGGCCAGAGAGCATACCCGGAGGATCATCTCGGCCACCGTATTATGAAACCTGCGGGGTATGTCCTTTGAAGGAAAATCATCCGTTATGCCCCTGATCACGCCGGCCGGATCGATGACGGCGGGCCCGCTGGATTCTATCAGATCAAAATCATAAAACCCTTTTGTTTTGCCGCCGATTGAGTGTTCAAGTCTTATTGCCGCCTCCCCCTCATAACTGTTCTTCAGGCATATCCCGAGAATGGCCGAGACGGCATCGAAAAGCCTGCCCATGCTTGAGGCGGAAGGAGAATTAAGCTTTTTTTCAATCATGGTGGCGATCAGCTTGACATCTTTGGCGCTGACCTTCTTCATCAAGGGAAGGTTTTTGAGTTTGCTCAAGTCATCTCCGAAAACCGAATAAAGATAGCTTAAGCCCATTCTCCACGGCTCCAGAGAGGCCATGTCGCCTCCCGGAAGAGCGATGTTCTTCAGATGCGCGAAGCGCTCAAAGCCCCTGTAATCGGCTATAAGGAACTCGCCTCCCCACGGGGTTCCGTCAGAGCCCATGCCCGTTCCGTCCAGGGCGACGCCGATCACTTTACCGTTCAGTCCGTTTTCAGCCATGCACGCGGCGATATGCGCGTGATGGTGCTGTATTCTGATCCCATTTTTCGAATACCGGGAGCTCATGTACTCCGGATGCATGTCACGGGCGACAATCCCGGGTCTTACCCGGAAAATCTTCATGAAATGCGCGACCGTGCTCTTGAAATGGCCGAAGGCGCCCGGGCCCTTAAGATCGCCCATGTGCTGAGAAACGAAGGCCAGCCCGTTCTTCACGAGAGTGAAGGTGCTCTTCATTTCCGCGCCCACCGCGAGAACGTCCTTCACGCTTGATTTAAAAGGAAGAGGAATGGGAACAGGCACATAACCTCTCGCCCTCCTTATGAAAGACGCTCTTCCCGCGGCAATCCTGACCACGGAATCGTCTATGCTGGAAACGACGTCCCTGTCGTGATCAAGAACCCAGCCGGCAATCCCCTTTAAATGCTTTCTTCTCGAGATTATGGGCTCCTCCGACAGGTTGGCCGATGTCGCGACAACAACCTTCAATCCCCTGCCCAAAAGCAGATGATGGAGCGGAGAATAAGGAAGCATGACGCCCAGATATTTGTTGTTCGGAGCGACGAGCTCCGAGATCCCCGCGTCCGGCTTCTTCTCAAGAAGCACTATGGGCCTCTCGGCGGACTTGAGCAGTTTGAGCTCATCACTTTTTATTCTGCAGAGCTTTCTCGCGTCGGACACTTCCGAACACATTATGGCGAACGGCTTCATATCCCTTCCCTTTATCCTGCGCAATGAGGCAAGGGCCCTGTCGCTTGCGGCGTCGCAGACAAGATGAAATCCGCCCACGCCCTTTACCGCCACAACAAAACCCCCGCGGATCAGCTTTACGACCCGGCCTATCGGATCGAAGGATTTGACCTTTCTGCCCTTTCTGTACAGCGCGAGTTCGGGCCCGCACGAGGGGCAGGAATTAGACTCGGTGTGAAATCTCCTGCCGGAGGGGTCCGAATATTCGCGCGAACATGCAGGGCACATCGCGAACTTCTTCATCGAGGTCCTCTCCCTGTCATAGGGAGTGTTGTCTATCATGGAGAACCGGGGGCCGCAGTTTGTGCAGGTAATGAACGGATATTCGAACCTTCTGTCCTTTTTGCTTCTTAGTTCCCTCAAGCAATCGTCGCACAGGGTGAGATCGGGACACACGAGAGTGGACTTGTTTCCGTCCCGCGAGCTCTTCCTTACATCGAACGACCTGTATCCTCCGGCTCTGAGGGCCTTTACAGAGAAACCGGTTACTTCCGCCATGGGAGGGCTTTCCCTCTCAAGTCGCTTAACGAACTTTCTCAGCGTTCCCTCGTCGGACTCCGCCTCCACCTCGACTCCCGATCCGATGTTTTTAACATAACCCAGCACGCCGAGGGAAGACGCGAGATTGTATATGAAAGGCCGGTATCCCACGCCCTGAACGATGCCGCTTATAGTGATTTTAGCTCGTTTTTTCAATGAAGTCGTTCCCGAAGGACAATTACGCGGAGTTTCCGTTCCCGTTCCCGTCTCCTCCCAGAAGAAGAAAGAGTATCGCCATCCTGACTGCCACCCCGTTGGTGACCTGGCCCAGAATGACGTTGAACGGCCCGTCAGCAACTTCGGAGGAAAGCTCTATGCCCCTGTTTATGGGCCCCGGATGCATTATAACTACATCTTTTCTGGCTCTCTTGAGCCTCTCCGAATTTATGCCGTAGAGTTTTATGTATTCCTCGATGCTAGGGAACAGCCCCCTCTTCTGTCTTTCAAGCTGTATCCTGAGAACATTTATGAAGTCCGCGTCCTCAATAGCGCCCTCAAGCTTGTACGAGACCTTAACCCCCATTTCTTCCACGCCTTCCGGGATTAGGGTCGGAGGCCCCGCCACGGTCACCCTCGCCCCGAGCTTTGTCAGGCCCCAGATGTTCGAGCGGGCCACCCGGCTGTGCAGTATGTCCCCGATAATGACGACCCTCTTGCCCTTTAGCGATCCTTTCTTCTCCCGCATGGTGAATATGTCCAGAAGCCCCTGGGTCGGGTGTTCGTTGAACCCGTCGCCTGCGTTAACGACCGACGCTTTGACGTTTTTGGCCACAAGGTGAGGCGCGCCGGCCATGGAGTGCCTGACAACTATGGCGTCGATCCCCATCACCTCGATGTTTCTGGCCGTGTCAATAAGCGTTTCTCCCTTGGTCGTGCTGCTCGTGGATATGGAAATGTTCGTGGTGCCGGCAGAGAGCATCTTAGCGGCCATATCAAAGGATGTCCGGGTCCTTGTGCTGGGTTCAAAGAAAAGGTTGGCTACGTTCTTTCCGAGAAGCGCGGGGACCTTGGGTATGGGCCTGCCGAAAACCTCCTTCATTGACTCCGCAGTTTCAAATATCCTCTCCATCTCAGGGACCGTTATATCCTTGAGGCCCAGGAGGTCCTTTTTTTGCAAAGAGGAAGCCATATTTCGCTGCCCAAACTCCTTGATTTTACGTCGCGGATATTATATCATATTCGAGGTTTTATGTCTTTATGCAGGAATCCTTTCCAAAACCAGAAAACCAGCCTGAACTCCCAAAATACGACCCTCTGCGCCTGCTGAGGGGCGCTCTTCGGCTAATGGCGGTGGCGGGGGCCGCCGTGCTTATACTTGCCGTTTTCCTGACCGCCGTATTTTTTCTCAACAAATACACGTCCCGGTCCGCTGAAATAGCAAGAAATTTCATGGGCACGAGGGTTGAGCTGAAAGCCTACGGCGATGGCGCGTCCTCAGCCGTAAGGTCGGCGCTGAGAAAAATGGAAGAGGTCTCCCGTCAGCTGAACATATTCGACAGCAAGAGCGAGATCAGCCTCATCAACAGCATGTCAGGCATAGCTCCCGTGGCCGTCAGCAGAAGCACGTTCGATATCATCGAGCGGTCCACCACTCTGTCAAAGCCTCTCAGCGGGGTCTTTGACGTATCGATCGGACCTCTCGTGGACCTGTGGCAGTTCAACAAGTCCGATTTCTCCCCTCCGAACCAGAACGAGATAAACGAAACACTCCGGCTGGTCAACTACAGGAATATTGAGATTAATCCGGAAATAGAATCCGTGAAATTGAAGGTAAGAGGAATGAAGCTCAACCTGGGCGGTGTGGGAAAAGGGTTTGTCATTGCCGTAGGCAGGAGCGTGCTGGTGAATGCCGGCATAAGGAACGCGCTGATCTCGTGTGGAAGCAGTATAAGCTGCATAGGAAAAAATCCGGACGGTTCGCTGTGGAGGGTCGGGGTAAGGGACCCGCGTGATCCCGCCAGGCTCATAGGCGCTGTCGAGCTCATGCCCGGTCAGGCGCTCTCGACCTCCGGCGATTACGAGCAGTTCTCTGTGATAGACGGAAAAAGGGTGAGCCACATTATTAATCCCCGCACGGGCAGGCCGGCCTCGGGAGTCAGCAGCGTGACGGTGCTGGCCGGAGACTCAACCACCGCCGACATCCTTTCAACGTCAGTCTTCGTCATGGGCCCCTGGAGCGGCCTGAGGTTTCTCAACTCGCTTGAGAACGTGGAGGGCCTGATAGTAGACGCCAACGGCAACATTTCAAAAACAGCCGGATTTGACCTGAAGAGCCTCTCGACGGAGGAAGCGCGTTGAAAATACTGGCACTGAATTCCGGAAGTTCATCGATCAAGTATCAGCTCTACGACTGGGCCGAAAGAAAAAGGATAACAAAGGGGATTGTCGAAAGGATCGGCATAGCGGGCTCTTTCATCGAGCATGAGGAGCCGGGAAAGAAGCCGTATCACATAGCGGAGGACTGCCCCAACCACGAGGTGGCGCTCAGGCTTATAGTAAAGACTCTGACCGACCGGAAAGTCGGCGTCATTCCGGACCTCAAGGCAATATCGGCCGTCGGACACAGGGTGGTGCACGGCGGAGAAAAGTTCCACAGCTCCACCCTGATAAACGACGAGGTCCTCCAGACCATAAGGAACGTGCAGGACCTCGCGCCCCTGCACAATCCTCACAACATATCGGGAATCGAAGCCGCCATGGCGCTCATGCCGGACATCCCTCACGTGGCCGTTTTCGACACCGCCTTTCACCAGACCATGCCCCCTCACTCCTACCTTTACGCCGTGCCGTATGAATGGTATGAGATGTACGGGGTCAGGCGCTACGGCTTCCACGGAACGTCCCACCTCTACACGTCAAGAAGAGCGGCAGTGATGCTCGGAAAGAGCCCTTCGGAGCTGAACCTGATAACCATGCATATCGGTAACGGGGTCAGTATAACCGCCGTTGAAAAAGGCATTTCTGTCGACACCAGCATGGGGCTGACCCCTCTTGAGGGAGCCATAATGGGAACCCGCTCGGGCGACATAGATCCAGCGATAATTCTCTTCATGATAGAAAAAGAGGGATTCATGGTGGAGGAAATCGACAGGGTTCTCAACAAGAAAAGCGGGCTTCTCGGAATAACGGGAAAATACATGGACAGGCGCGACATAGAGGCGGCCGCCGATAAGGGGGACAAGCGATGCGTGTTCGCGAACGATATCGAGGCTTACCGCCTCCGGAAGTACATCGGAGCCTACTCAGCCGCGATGGGCAGGGTGGACGCCATTGTGTTCACTGCGGGAGCCGGCGAGATGAATTCAAGGCTCCGGGAAAGGGTGCTCTCGGGCCTTGAGATAATGGGAGTCAAGCTCGACAGGAAAAAGAACGAGGAAGCCAGGAGCCATGAGAAGGAATCCGTAATATCGGCTGATGACTCTTCGGTAAAGGTGCTTGTGATCCCCACCGATGAAGAGATAGTTTTCATAGAGGATGTTGTCGCGATACTCGAAGGGCGCTATGATGTGCATACAAGATTCACTTACACGTTCCAGGATCCAAGCTACAAGAAGAAGAAATAATAATGGCAAAAAAATCCGGAGACGTTCAATCAATATGTGTCTTTGAGGACGAAGGATACGAAGGCCTTCTCCCCCTCACCTTCATGAGGCCAACGTGGGGGCTTCGCTGCGGAATGACGGTTCTGCTGGAAAAGATACTTCGCGCCTTTTCCCAGAGGCCGTTCACGCTACACTGCAGGAGCCATCTGGCCGACACAGTCAGGAGCGCGGCGCTTGCTTCCGCGATAAACAGGATACCCGATTCAGAAAGCTGCCTTTTCATAAACGGAAGGGTGCTGGCGGGCCCTGATCTCGCCAAAAAGGTCTCGATCAGGGAGGATGACTTCGTCCTTCAGTCGGGAAACAGCATCGTGGCGGCCAAACTCTCAGAGGGCAAGCTTGAGTACCTGAAGCGCTCGATGGACCATCCGCTTTCCATGACGGACTTCGAGCCCCTTAAGCTTGACGTCATATTCAAGGAAACCGACATCGAGCTCATCAACCACCCGTGGGACCTGGTCAGGAACAACAAGTCCCAGATCTCCGCCGACTTCTCCGGGCTTATCAAGGGTGGTTCGGTCAAGGGCGACGTCCACTCGGGAGTGTACATCTACGACAGGGACAAGGTTTTCATCGAGTCCGACTCTGAGATCATGGCGACCGCGGTGCTTGACGCGAGGGGCGGCCCCATCTACATAGGAAGGGGCGCGAAGGTCCTGCCGCACTCGAGGATCGAGGGCCCCGCATACATTGGCGACAGGACAAAGGTCCTCGGAGCAAATATCAGGGAGGGGTCCAGCATAGGCCCGTTATGCAAGATAGGCGGAGAGATTGAGGAGACCGTGATACAGGGCTACACCAACAAGCAGCACTACGGCTTCATAGGACACAGCTATATCTGCGAGTGGGTGAACCTGGGCGCGGGAACGACCAACTCCGACCTCAAGAACAACTACGGAAGCATCAGGGTATGGACGGGAAAAGGCTCGGTAGACACGGGACTTAACTTTGTCGGCTGCTTCATCGGCGACCATTCAAAGACAGGCATCGGCACTCTTATAAATACGGGAAGCGTTGTCGGCGTGGGGTGCAACGTTTTCGGAGGAGGAATCCAGCCCAAGTACATACCCAGCTTCTCATGGGGCGGAGAGTCGGGGATGACCGAGCACCGCCTCGAGGAGGCCGTTGAGACGGCCAGAGTCGTCATGGCGAGGCGCGGGGTCGAGATGACATCATCCGACGAGATGCTTTTGAGGAAGATATTCGACGACACCAGATCGGACAGGACGGCCAGGGCTTCCCGGGCTGCTGCAAACGAAATTTAGGTCACCTTCCGTATTCGATGACGTCTCTAACCCATGACTGCATGAACTGGATCATGTCCTGGGCCTCGGCGCCGGCGATCACGCCCAGATTCAGAGCGCTGTCCAGCCACCTTCTGCATTCATCCGCGTTCTTCAAATCCATGTAGAGCTCGGCTATCCTCAGCTCAAGCCAGAACATCTTCTGCCTGTCATAGAACCGCGATCCGCGCTTCCCGCTCATCCTGGAATGCAGGTCAAGCATCACCTCAAGCGCCGCTTCATACATCTTTTTGGCCGTGTACACGGCCGCCTCTCTTTCGAAAAAATCGGGCCTTTCCGGATCGACCTCCTGGCCCTTTAATGACAGGGCCAAAGCTTCATTGAGCGATTCCTCCGTAGCCCGCCTGGTAAGGGCCTTTATGAGCCTTATTCTGGCCCTGAAATCACCCGGGTTAAGCTCCAGGGATTCTTTATAGAGCTTTTCCGCCGCGGCGTTATCCCCGTTTCTCTCTCTCAGGATACCGGCAACGCGAAAGACCCTCGCCGTAGGCCTCAGATGAATTTCCTCGGCCACCAGCTTCTCCGCTTCGGACCTTTTCCCGCCGTTCGCGAGAAGAAAGACCAGGCGTTCAAAAGATTCGTTGTCCGACGGATCTTTGCTCAGGATTTTCCTGAGGACCGATTCCAGCGGCTTGAACTCGCGATTCACCATGTAGTGCGTGCTCAGAGACCTCATGGCCTCAAGATCCTCGGGATCGATCCTGAGGATCATATCGCAGCATACGGTGAGCGAGTTGAAAAGGCCTTCCTTTTTTAGAGAGGCGGAAAGCTCCCTGAGCTCGTCCAGCTCAAGATGGCTCAGATCTTTCCCGCTAAGGTTATCGCCGGATCCCATAAGATCGGCGATCGCAAAGTATTTGGCAAAAAGGCGGTCGGCCTCCGGCACATGCTCCCTGATAAGCTCGAAGCAGGCGACAGCCGCCTTCAACTCTCCAAGCCTGATCAGTGCCCTGCCCTTTCCCAGAAGCGCTTCCCTTTCCGCGGGATCGCCGTTAAAAGCCACATTGAACCAGTGGATAGCCTCCTTCGGGCTGCGGCGCAGCATAAGGCAGACCTCGCCGAACACCCTTGCCGAAGACGGATGAAGGTAAATTTTTTCCGAAAGGGATCTCATAAGGTCGTAGGCTTCCTGATATCTGCCCGTCTCAAAAAGAAGAACGGCTCTCTTTTCTTCCACCTTGAAAGGATCGCCGAGCTTGACGGCGAGCGAATAAAAGTATTCCGCGGCTTCGAAGTCCTCGGAAAAGCGGGAGTCCTCAGCCGCTTCCATGTATATGTCATAAAGCGCGTTCCTGGCTTTCGCGGCCCGGGCGCCGCCGTTTTCCTCCAGCTCGGAGAGCCGAAAAGCCGCGTAATTAAGCCTGCCCAGCCCCGAAACTGTCTTCAGGGCGTCGATGAGCGCGTCTTCATCGCCTGATTTTCCCGCCGAATCAAGCATTCTGTCCGCCGCGGAATGATTGCCCGGATAAATGTTCAGCGCGTCCATGAATTTGCCCCTGGCGGCGAGAATTTCACTCAGGGGCTTTTTCGCTTTTCTGAAGCCACGATCCAGCAGACTCCCGAAGATCTCTTCAGCGCCATCAAGGTTGCCCTGCCTGAACAGTATCTGGCCTTTCATGTAAAGAGCTCCGGGGTGCCCGGGATTGTCTTCAAGGAATTTCTCAAGCGGCGCGAGCGTCCTGTTGAACCATCCTCTGGCCGGCAGTTCTCCCCTGAACAGGCATTCGGGGGCGGCAGGAGTAATGGTCAGCGGGGCCTCCCCCGGCATCGATACAATCACTGAATCGCCCCTCAGTTCCAGTTTACGCAAAGCAAAAGGGTCGGAGTTATAACGCTCGAACGCCGCGCTCAGTTCACGCGGGGTAACGCGGGAGAATCTCACTCTTCTGTCGGCAACGCATACGGGGTTGGCGTACCTGTTTTTAGTTATTCCCGCCTCAAAGAGAGCTTTCCCCAGAATGGTCCTGTCCAGGGCGGGAAGAGCGCGGATGGTCCTTGAAAGAAGCTTAAAGCGGGATTGCACGCTATCTTGGCACGTTGAGGATGACTGAGTTAATAAGCGCCAATGTCGGCTTGTCCTTGATCTTCCTGTTCAGGATGGAGAGGAGATCCAGAGATTCATTTTTATCGGCCGTTACGGGAATGAGCTTCTGGGCGAGCATTATTAGGTTGGGTTCGCCGCGGAAGACCAGGTCCGCCGTCACAAGCGTCCGCGCGGCCCTTATGGCCCCGCTTCTTAAGGTCGAAGGCTTCTCAAGTCTCTTCACGATCCTCATTAACAGCTCTGACCTGGCCTGATCATTCAGTCCCCTGACAAGGTTCAGCGCCGCTTCTCCCGACCCGCTGCCCAGAGCGTCTATCATCAAATAAATGTCGTTCCCCGAACCGGCAATTATCTCTTCGACCGAATCCTGCGGCAGTGAGAGGGCGATCTCCCGGAAGGCCAGGCTGCCCATCGAGGCCCTTTTTACGCATTCTTCGATTATCGGTCCGGAAATTTTCCGTGCGACTTCCGCGCCGGCAACAGTCTTCTCGCTCAACCCATCGGAGATGGCGATGATAATGTCCTTATCAAGCAAGCCGAGAAGCCCCGCCAGCTCGCCGGACCTGCCGGCCTCCCCTTTGAGAACCTTCGCTGCGATGCTTAATCCGGCCGCCTCCCTAACGTCCGCCCTGTGGCTGTCCCTGTAGAACAGGAAGAGGGTCCGAAGGCTTGTGTGCGGACTTGCCGCCTGGGCCAGGCTGCCCCTGAAATGATTGATCCCTCTGGCAAGTGTTGCAACAATTTGCACGATGATCTTACCTCCATGATATTGTCGGCCTGTTCACGGCAAAATTTCAGTAAAAGAAGAAATGATGCGGCGCATCATGCCCGCCGGCTTGAACTCAAGTATCGGAGCCCGCGTGAAAAGAGCGGACGACGGGAACTTCTCAAAAAGCATGAAGTATCTGTGCCCGGGATGAATTGAGGATATAAAAACAAACTGCGAACCCCGATCCGCGGCCCTGCCGGCGGCTTCCCACACGCCCCCGACATGAGGCCTCATCTCTTCCATGTAAACAGAGCTGCCCGGCGGACCGAACAGGTGAAAAGCGCGGTTAAGGATGAAAATGTCCGCGGGTTTATCAAGAAGCCTCGCGGCCTCCATCATGTTCACTGCAAGAAGCCGGAATGTCTGCTGCCTCTGGGAGAAGCGAAGCCCCATGCCGATATTGAAATATTCCACCCTCAGGCCCTCGGATTCCGCCGCAGGGGCGAAATCGTTGAGCACGGCGGTAGTCTTGCCGGTCGGCCTATCGAGGTCGCAGGTCCTGCTTGTTCCAGTCACTACGACGGACGGGCTAAAAGAGAGCGCCGACCTGATATTGGAAGAAAGGTTTCTTCTGTTCACCCTGCAGATCTGCCGCATCGCGTACCTCCGCTGTTTTATCGTCATTAATTCACGAAGATTTCACGACCCGAAAAGTTGACTCAGCAACCCGTTTCCCCTACTATTTGTCCATGCGCCTGAACATAAAAGTCATCCCGAACGCGAAACAGAACAGGATGGTTGAGGAATCCGGCAGGCACAAAGTTTACCTGACCGCTCCGCCCGTTGAGGGAAAGGCCAACAAGGCACTGATTGAATTCCTGGCGGAGCATTTTAATGTAAAGAAGAATCAAATAAGCATCATACGAGGAGCAAAGAGCAGAATTAAGGAGGTTGAAATTAGGTGAGAAGTTATACGGAATATTTGTGGTTCAACACGAAAAACCAAAGGGAGTTCGTAAATATCACGGGCCAGGTCGAGGATATCGTGCGGAAATCAGGCGTCAAGGAAGGTATGGTGCTCGTTTCCGCGATGCACATCACGGCTGCCGTCTTCGTGAACGATGAAGAGTCCGGCGTCAAGCAGGACTTCATGGAATGGGCTGAGCGCCTCGCGCCGTTCAACAGGGATTACAAGCATCACAGGACCGGCGAAACGAACGGCGACGCGCACATGAAGTCGATCCTGTTCCATCACGAGGTAATATGCCCCGTCACAAAGGGCAAGCTCGATTTCGGCCCCTGGCAGCAGATATTCTACGGCGAGTTCGACGGGCGGAGGAAGAAGAGGGTAATTGTGAAAGTACTCGGCGAGTGAAGAATTGCTGCCGGGCTTGGATTCGAACCAAGACTAGCAGATCCAAAATCTGCTGACCTACCATTAGTCGACCCGGCAACGCAATTGCTCAAATACTCGAGATTCTACGTTTCAGATAAGCTCTACCAAAACCTGTCTTTAGCTGTTTTTCTCTTTCTATTGCATCTACTTTCCTTAGACACGCTTCATAGTATACTAGCTCAAAAGGCTTTCGCCCTGCAGTCGAAGCTACACATCCATCATTATGCTGATTCAATCTCGTAATAACATCATCAGACCAGCCAACATACAATTTATTGTCTTTTAAGCTCCTGAGCACATATGTGAAATAATATTTCATATTATTAGCTGATGACCTACCCGCCCGCATCGCTACGCGAAGCGTTGCGGGCGGGCCATTAGTCGACCCGGCAACGCAAAATACGAAGCATGAAACACGAAATCCGAAACAAACAAAAAACTCGAAATTCAAATGTTCAAAACAATGTGTGGTTTCGGATTTCAATCATTCGAATTTGTTTCGAATTTCGACATTCGAATTTCGGATTTATTATAGGTTGACCCTCAAGGCAAGTCAATAAACGAAGGGACTACTTAAAAACCTCTCCTGCCTCCTTATACCAAAGAAGCAGATCAAGATGATCCAGAGGGATCCCGATTTTGTTTGAGAGCTTTTTCATCCGACGCTCGATATCCAGATAAACCTTCCTTGAAATCGACTTCGGTATGTGACTGATAACCCCCGCCCCCTTCAAGTTTTTTAGAATGTGCCTGTCGAGTATAGCGATATCCTTCCCAAGACCGATATTTCTCAGAAAATGGCTAGCCTCCTTGTAGCCATATCCCTTAACGTTCTTAACGAGCCACTCTCTTGCCTCGAACGGGTCATTGAACGACTCAAGGCATGACCTGAGAGTTTTGAACTTTCCCCTCGCCTCGCACACGTAGCGCGCCTTGTTGTTGCGGAAGCGGGTGCGATTGAACATGTCCGCCAGCTGCCTCTCTCCGGCACTGAACAGAAGATCCTTTTCCTTCAGGTCCTCAACTATGGACCAGCAGGATTTAGCGTTCGATTGCGGGGTCAATAAACAGAAAACCAGCTCGTGGAATATTTTTTCTTCGGCACCGGTCTGCCAGAGGGACCGGAATTCAGACAGCCTGGCACTGATTCGAGGCCTGACCTTCCTGTGAAGCTCTTTGATCTCCTTAACGAAGCTTTTTCTCAATTAAATTCGCGACCTTTTTCTTTATGTCGTCCCTGATCCTTCGAAAAACCTTGAGGTCATTGCCTGTCGGCACCTCTATGTCCCAGTCAATTGTCTCCTTCGATGGAACGAACGGACACGTGTCTTTGCACCCCATGGTTACGACGTAATCGAATTCCTTATAAGGAAGGCCGAAGAAGCCTTTCGACCGCTGCTTCGATATATCTATGCCCGCTTCTTCCATGAGCTTTATCGCGGTGGGGTTAACTCTGCCTGAGGGCCTGGAGCCGGCAGAGAGGACGTCCAGATCCTCTATTCCAAAGCTCCTGGCAAACCCTTCTGCCATCTGCGAGCGGAACGAGTTCTCTACGCATACAAATAGAATTCGTTTTGTCATCGCACATCCAAGCCGGAACCGAGAATTTATTCTCAGGTTCCGGATCCCTCTATCTAGTAGTTCTCTGAGAGAAGCTCGTAATAGGACCTGGGGTGAGCGCAGGCCGGGCACTTCTCCGGGGCTTCTTTGCCCTCGTGAACGTATCCGCAGTTCCTGCAGTGCCACTTGACGGCCTTGTCCCTCTTGAACACAACACCCTTCTTGAGGTTGTCCAGAAGTTTCCTGTAGCGCTTTTCGTGCTCTTCCTCGACCTCGGCGATCTCCTTGAATTGAACGGCTATCTCCTCAAAGCCCTCATCTCTGGCGGTCTTCTCCGCGTCAAGGTAGAGCCTGCTCCATTCCAGCTTCTCTCCGTTCGCCGCCTCCTCAAGGTTCTCGGCGGTCGTGCCTATGACTCCCGCCGGATAGACTGCTGTCATCTCGACGTCGCCGCCCTCCAGAAGCTTGAAGAAGCGCTTGGCGTGCTCTTTTTCGTTGTCGGCGGTCTCAAGGAAAACCGCAGATATCTGCTCGTAGCCCTCTTTCTTGGCGGCAGAGGCGAAATAAGTATACCGGTTCCTCGCCTGAGATTCGCCGGCAAATGAGGCCAGAAGATTCTTTTCCGTCTTGGTTCCCTTAAGCTTTTTCACTGTACTTGCTCCTTATCTCAACGAGTTTCAGAAAATGCTTTCTCTCTTCCTCAATGATCTTTTCAACCGGAGCCACATCGTTTTCCGGTATGATATTTTTTATGTCCTGATAGTACAAAATCGATTCCTGCTCTCTTCTCATCCCGAACTCGGCGGCAGAGAGGGCGTCCACAACCTGCGAAACCTCGTTCTTGAGCTTGTCCCTGTTGAATATTACGTTGTCGGCATACGCCTTGAGGTACTGAAAATATTCCTCAGGAAAACTCTCGGCGGGCTCGTAGTGCTCTATCCCTTTGAGCATATCCGAGAACAGCTTTTTGTGCTTGACCTCCTCGCCGGCCAGATAAACAAAGAGCTCTTTGACGTCCTCATCCTTGACTTTTCGCGCTATCTCGCGGTAGTACTTTTCCCCGTCCTCCTCTATCCTTATCGCGAATTGAAAGATATCGCCGGCCTTAAAAAGTGACATGTTTATGCCTCCTCTATGATTTCCACAATCCGTGAACGTTGCAGTATTCCCTCGCGCTCCTTGCCGAAACCGGGAACTCCGCCTCGGGCTTCTCGCCCGGCTTCAGGAATTTCCTGAAGACTCCGCTGTCGGACTCTATGGCAATCCATTCAATGAAATGCTTGTCTTCCATGGGGTGAGGGACGGAGCCGACCTTGACCGCTGTCCCGGCGCCCTTCTTTTCTATTACGGGAACGTGCTTCTCGCTGCCCTGATCCTCGGTTTTGGCTTCCATAAGGACCATCGGCTTATTGCAGCAGACAAGCTCGCCGCCTCCTACGTGAAGAACTTCAACTATATTGCCGCAAATCTCGCATTTATATACTTCAAGTATGTTCTTGACCATGTAAGACACCTCCTTGAGATCAGGTATTCTATCACAGATTATCGCGGGTCTCTAGCTCTCTACAGGCGGGGTCCCGTGCTTGACTACCTTCCCCTCCACCATATATATGACATCTTCGGCAATGTTGGTGGCGTGGTCGCATATCCTCTCGAGGTGTCTTGAAACAAGCAGAAGGGGCATGGCTCTCTCCACATCCTTCGGGCTCTTGCTCATGATCTCGGTAAGCTCGTCATGAACGGCGTCCCTCAGTTCATCAACTTTCTTCTCCTTATCCCATATGTTTCTGACCATGCGTGAATCCCTGTTGATGAAGCAATCCAGCACCAAAGCCACGGATTCCTCGCAAAGCCTGGTCATCTTGGGAATGTCTATCAGGGGCTTGAGAAGTTTGTGGTTCGAGATCTCTATTGTTCTTTCCGCGATATCCTCAGCCAGATCGCCTATTCTTTCGAGGTCGGTCGCTATCCTCATGCCCGTCGTAACAAATCTCAGGTCGCCGGCCTTCGGCTGGCGGCGCGCTATCAGGTTTATGCATTTTTCGTCCACCTCAAGCTCCAGCTGATCCACTTTCTCGTCCTGCTTGATAACCTCCTTGGCCATGTCCTTGTCTCTGTTCTTGAGTGATTCAACCGCCCTGTGAATGAGCTCCTGCACGAGAACCCCCATTTTAAGTATCGTGTCCTTCAGATCCTGAAGTTCCTGGTCATATGTGCTGGATTGATGGTTCATTAATTATCCCCTCCTGTTTGGCCGAAGCGCCAGCGCTGAGCCTAGCCGAAGCGGCCTGTAATGTAATCTTCCGTCCTCTTGTCTGACGGCGCCGTGAATATCTTACTGGTATCATCGAACTCCACAAGCTCCCCCAGCAGGAAAAACCCGGTGTGGTCCGCGACCCTGGCCGCCTGCTGCATGTTGTGCGTGACGATCACTATAGTATAGTTCTTCTTGAGCTCCTGTATCAATTCCTCTATCTTTCCCGTCGATATCGGGTCCAGGGCCGAGCAGGGTTCATCAAGCAAAATAACCTCCGGCTCCACGGCAAGGGCCCTGGCTATGCAAAGCCTCTGCTGCTGCCCCCCGGAAAGGCTTATGCCGGGCTTGCCCAGCATGTCCTTGACCTCGTCCCATATGGCCGCCTGCTTCAGGCTGAGCTCAACCACGGAGTCCAGCTCGTCAGATGAGTATTTCTTGTAGAGCCTGAGCCCGGCGCACGCGTTGTCGTATACTGACATTGTCGGGAAGGGAGTAGGCTTCTGGAACACCATTCCCACCCTTCTTCTAAGAGAGGCTACATCGATCCTGGGATGGAGAATGTCGTCTCCGTCCATGAGGATCCTGCCGGAATAAGTCGCTCCCGGAACGGTCTCGTGCATCCTGTTTATGCACCTGACAAAGGTTGATTTGCCGCAGCCCGAAGGGCCGATTATCGCGGTCACCCTGTTCTCATAGAGGTTCATGTCTATCTTTTGCAGGGCCGGCTTTCCGAAAAATCCGGCATTGAGGCCCTCCACGACTATCTTCGCGTTCAATTGATTGTTATTCATATCTTATCCTTTTGGAGAATTTTCTCACCAGAAGAGTTATGCCAAGTATCGCGGTCACCAGTGTGAGCGATCCCGCCCATGCCTGAGCGTGCCACTCCGAGAACGGCGATATCGCGTAATTATATATCTGGACGGTCATCGACGCCATGGGCTGATCTATCCGAAGGTTCCAGTACATGCTGTTGAAGGCGGTGAATATGAGCGGGGCGGTCTCTCCGCCTATTCTCGCAACAGCAAGCATTATTCCGGTAAATATGCCGTTCCAGGCGGTTCTGAGCACTATGTGAACGGCAACCTTCCACTCCGGAAGGCCCAGCGCCAGACCGGATTCGTAAAGCGTTCTCGGGACCATCTTGATCATCTCCTCCGTGGTCCTCGTCACGGTCGGGATCATTATGATGCCCAGAGCAAATCCTCCGGCTATAGCGGAAAACCTTCGCATCGTGAGAACTATCAGAACATAGGAGAATATTCCGACAACTATAGTCGGGACGCTTGAGAGAACATCAGCACAATACCTTATCAGGAACCCCCTCTTCCCGCCGCCGAACTGAGAGAGCCACATGCCTCCGAGAATCCCGACGGGAAGACCCACAAGACAACCCAGGCACACAAGAATAATTGTCCCGACTATTGCGTTGCCCATGCCTCCTCCCGGGTCACCGACCGGAGCGGGTAAATTGGTGAAGAAATCAAGGTTTACCGCGCTAATTCCCTTGAGGAAAACGTAGCTCACCACGGAGAAAAGCGGGACCACCGCGAGAACGGTGAACGCGAATACCGTCGCCAGAAAGGCAACATTCTTGAGCCTTCTTATCTTATCTTGTTTTTGCCAACCGTTTTCCATACAAGCAACCTCGCAATGCCGTTTACGATCAGGGTTATTACAAGGAGTATCAGCGCGAGCTCTATCAGAACTGAGAGATTTATGTCTGATACGGCTTCAGCGAACTCGTTCGCTATGACCGAAGCAAGGGTGTAGGACGGTGCGAATATCGAAGCCGAGATTTCCGGTCTGTTACCTATCACCATCGTCACCGCCATTGTCTCGCCAAGGGCCCTTCCGAGTCCCAGAATGACCGCTCCCACTATTCCACTTGCCGCCGGCCCCGCTATGGCGAGCTTTATAGTCTCCCACCTGGTGGCGCCCAGAGCCATCGCGGATTCCCTCAGACTGTGAGGCACTGCCTGAAAGACCTCGCGGGATATCGCGGTGATGGTCGGCAGGATCATTATCGCTAGTATTACCCCTCCGGTAAGCATGCTGGGTCCGGAAACCGGACCGCTGAAAAACGGCAGGAACCCCAGGACGGATTTGAGCGCCGGCTGGATGAACCTGACCAGCCAGGGGCCCAGGACAAATATTCCCCAGAGTCCGTAGACTACCGACGGTATCGCCGCCAAAAGCTCCACGGTTACGGCCACGTACTCCCTGTACCTGCCCTTGGCGACCTCAGACAGAAATATCGCGCAGCCCAGCCCCAGAGGCACGGCTATGAGAAGAGCTATCAGGGAAGACACAAGTGTTCCGTATATGAAAGGAAGCGCGCCGTATCTCTCTCCGATGGGGTCCCAGGCGGTGTTGATGATGAAGCCGAGGCCGAACTTTTCGAAGGCGAGCCCCGATTGGCTTATCAGGAGAAGGACCAGGGCGATAAGCAGGGAGGGGATGCTTGCGGCAAAGAAGAACGTAAATCCCTTAAACCACGCATCCCCTCTATCCTGCCTTTTAAACACTTACGATAAATCCTTCCTTACGATTTGATGGAGTCAACGGCCTCAAGAACCTTGGCTTTGACGTCATCAGGAAGCGGAGCGTAAAGAAGCTTTGGCGCGTATTGCTGGCCCGTCGTGAGCGCCCATTTCAGGTACTTCTTTATGGCGCCCGCCTTGCTTCCGCTCTTCTCCTTGTGGACTAACAGCCAGGTCATTCCGACTATGGGATATGAGTACGCGCCCGGCGCGTTGGTCAGGTTAAGCCTGAAGTCCCCGTTCGCGACCATAGCCGCGATCTTGGGGTCTTTCAGGGCTCCCGCAGCTGCGGCCGAGGTTGAATCCAGGCTGGGCTTAATGAACTTGCCGGCCTTGTTCTTCAGCTCCGCCACAGGAAGCTTGTTGGTGACCGCATATGAGAGCTCAACGTATCCGATGGCTCCTTCGTTAACCTTTACCACTCCGGCTACTCCGGCGTTGCCCTTGCCGCCCACTCCCGTTGGCCAGCTTAGCGCCTTGCCGGCTCCTACCTTGGATGCCCACTCCAGGCTGACCCTTGCGAGGTAGGTGCTGAATATCGAAGTGGTTCCGCTTCCGTCGCTCCTGTGAGCCACAAGTATCGGCTTGTCCGGAAGGTTCTCGCCGGGGTTGAGCGCCTTTATTCTGGCATCGTTCCATTTCTTGATCTTGCCCAGGAAGATCCCAGCCAGAGTATCAGAATCCAGGGCCAGAGAAACATCTTTGAGATTGTAGCAAATAGCTACGGCTCCCATGACCGTGGGAATATGGAGAACATCTCCCCCGGCGGCCTGGATCTGCTCATCCGTCATTGCGGCGTCGGATCCGCCGAAATCGGTTATGCCCGACGTGAACTGACGGATACCGCCTCCGGAGCCTATTCCCTGATAGTTGACCTTCTCCCCGGTGGCCTTGTTGTATTCCGTGTTCATCTTCATGTACAGCGGATACGGGAATGTAGCGCCCGCGCCGTTCAAAACCGCTGCTCCGGCAACTCCGGAAACCATTCCGGCCATAACGAGAACCGCCAAAACTGCCTTAATTGTCCTTCTCATTTCGTTCCCTCCTTAGTATATTATAAAATCCCATTGTTAAGATGCCGTTAAGAAACTGTTAACCTGCCGTAAAACTTACCACTTGACCCTCGTGTGGACGTTGATTGACTTCTTCTGGTCAACTCCGTCCTTCTGCTCGTTCTGCCAGTCAAGGGCCAGCTTAACGTTGGCACCCCAGTTGTACTCAACTCCGAACACGGTAAGAAGCTTCTTGTCCATGTTCGCGAAGCTGGCGTCAGGGTCAAAGTTGTCGAACCTTCCGAACGCATTCACATCCGGGATCAGCTGGTACTGGCCGCCTATAGACACGCCGCTTGCCAGAGTAGTCTTGTCCGCGGGAGCAGCCGGGACCATGTTGCCCAGATAGCCCTCAACGAAAACAAGGCCTTTGCCCGGTTTCGTGAACGCGTAAGAGGTCATCGCGGTCAGCGCGTTCGTGAGGTCCCTGGACGCGGGGTTCTGGTCCTTCTTTATCGGATAATCCTCAACGTACCATCCGATCGCCGAAGTGACAACGTCGCTCTTCCCCCAGCGCACCGGCTCGGTCTTTATCGTCACAGCCAGGTGCTTGTCGCCGTTCGCGTCGCCCTCGGGCTTCTTGTAGCCCTCTCCGTTCATGAGGGTGGCATGGTAATCGAACCTTCCGATGTACGGGATCATCAGACTGGAGAGGTCAAAGCCTCCCAGGGCGCCCAAACCGAGGTCGGCAGAACTGAAGACCTTGAAATAATCCGTCATGGTCTTCTGGACGTACCTGAACTTCCAGTGGTTCTGCATGAAGTCTATCCAGTGCGTCGCCTGCTGTCCAAGCCTGACTGTGCTGAGCCCCGTGTAAGGAACATCGAGGTTGTTCAGCCCGAAATAGGCGTACTTGAGATAAGCAATGAGCCTCTCGTCGGACTTGGTGCTTACGCCAACCGGAGGTCCCGGATCGTAGCTCGCTGAAGTCAGCGGCTCGAACCTGTCCACGTCAAGAGTAAACCTCGCGTCCACGTTTTTATCGAGCTTCTTCTTGAAGTCCAGGTACACCCTGTGTATGGCGAACTCGTTGAACCTGCTGTCCTTCATGTGAGAGCTCTCGTAAGCGATATAAGCGCGTCCCGCTACGGTTGCGGACTTGTCTCCGCCTTCTTTAAGGGACTTTATCTGACTGTTCAGCTCGGATATGGCCTCGTTGATCTCCTCATCAGTGTACGCGAAAGCCGAGCCCGCGCTGAGAAGTGAAACCGTGAAAACAAACGTAACCGTCATACTGATTAACTTTTTCATTTTTAACCCCCTTCTCTGGTGAAACAGTGAAATTCTTAGCTTTTAACCACCCCCTTAGCGACGAGTAAACGCCGGTGTTGATTACGGGCGCATTATCCCCGACGATGGTTAAAGCTTAATGAAACGGGTATTAAGAAGGTGTAAATTATTTACGCGGGAAAAATCAGGGTGAAGGTGGACCCCTGCCCGGGGACGCTTTCCACCGAAACGGAGCCGTTGTGGACGTTCATGACGTGCTTTACTATGGAAAGGCCGAGTCCCGTGCCGCCCAGGTCCCGGGAGCGCGCCCTGTCAACGCGGTAGAAGCGCTCAAAGATCCTCGGGATGTCCTCTGCGGGAATGCCGATGCCGTTGTCCTCAACGGCTACCCTAAGCGAGCCTTTCAGGCGCTGGCACTTTATCTTCACCAGACCGCCTTCGGGAGTGTAGCTTACCGCGTTATTGAGAAGATTGGAAACAGCGCGGTAAACGTGCTCCTCTATGGCCGATATTTTCGCGTCACCGCCTGTACATTCCAGCTTCATTGTTATTTTCTTGTCCCGAGCCTTGTCGGACACCAGGTCGACGGCGCGATCCAGAACCTTTTTCAGGTCCACATCCTTGAAGGCGCCAAGTTCCTTTTTTGACTCGAGCCTGGAAAGCTCCAATATGTCGTCTATCAGCGAAGAGAGGCTCAGCGCCCCCCTGTTAATTTTCCCCAGAAATTCAGCGGCACGCTTCTTTTCATCAATAGCACCGCCAATAAGGGTCTCAACGAGGCTTCTGATGGAAGTGAGCGGCGTCTTCAGCTCGTGAGAAACATTGGCGATGAATTCCGAGCGGTGGCGCTCAAGCTTTTTCAGCTCCGTTATGTCATGCAATACGCAAACCGCGCCGAGAAGCTCTCCTCTGTCACCTTCCACCGGAGCCGCATAAGCCTCGAACACGGCTTCGATCGGCGTGACCACCTGTATCTGCTTCTCAACTTTTTTCTTTTCCCGCATGGTCCGCTCAAGGAGGTCAGATATCTCATTATTCCTTACCACTTCCCGGTAAGTTTTTCCAATTATCTCCGGCTCCATTACATTGAAGAGCTTTTCAATGACGGGATTGGCAAGAACAACCCTGCCGCCGCCGTCCAGCGCAAGCACGCCCTCCGCCATGCTTGAAACTATGGCAAAGGCCCTGTTGCGCTCTTCGGAAAGCCCGTTGAAGGTCTCCGAGAGCCTTTTGCTCATCTCTTCAATATTTCGTTCAAGCTCGCCTATTTCGAACCTTGATTTTCTGACGATGGATTGAGGAAACTCGCCTTCCGCGATTTTTCTTGTGATGTCCGACAGCCTCACGAGCGGCCTCGCGAAGGTAAGGGAAAACAGCATGCTGAGAACCACCGCGAGAGCCGCCGCGAAGAACAGTCCGGCCGCAACGGACTTCTGAATTTTCCCGGCCAGTTCAGACGCGTAAGTTGTGGGAACGGAAAACCTGAGGAAGCCCGCAAGCTGACCGTCATTACCGGTGAGAGGCACGGCCACATATATGAGCTCCTTCCCCGTAGTCGTGCTGTAGCGCGTTGACCTGCCAAACCCTGCCGCGGCGGCCCTGACCACTTCGGGCCGAGTCCCGTGATTTTCCAGTTCCCTTAAGCTCGCCAGGGGCGTGGCCGAATCGCCAAGGACAATCCCGTCCTTTGAAATGACCGTGACCCTGCTTTTTGAAAGGCCGGACGCGGAGACCGCCCTCGCCTGGATATCCGACACACCCCTGCTTTCCTTAAGAAGATCGGCAAAGCCGCCGCGAACAAGCATCATCTGCTTGGTCAGCTCGCTGCTTATCTGATTGACCGCGGCCTTTTTTACCCTGGGCGTTGCAAGAAGCGTGAAAACAACAAGCCCCAGAACAGCGATCGCAAGGAAGGCGGAAAAGAGGACAAATTTAATGCTCTGAAATATTCTCACTCGAATTTATATCCGACGCCGCGTATCGTCCTGATGTGCTTGCCCGATCTGCCGAGTTTTTCGCGCAGGTTCCTCACGTGAACATCAACAGTTCTCGTTTCAATGGCAACCTCGACCCCCCAGACATCGTCAAGCAGCCGCTCTCTTGAAAAGACCCTGCCCCTGTTTTCAATCAGGAATCGCAGCAGAGCGAACTCTTTCGCGGTAAGCTCCACTGCTTTATCCGAAACCTTAAGCTCATGCCTGTTGATATCCATGATAATGCTTTCAAACTTGACCACGCTTTCCCCTCCCGACGGCTTCCCCTCTTCATATCTCCTGAGTATGGTTTTCACCCGGGCCATGAGTTCCCGCATGCTGAAAGGCTTGGTAATATAATCGTCCGCGCCCAGCTCGAGCCCGAGGACCTTGTCAAGCTCCTCGCTTTTCGCCGTGAGCATCACTATTGGAATGTCGGAAGTTTTAGGGTCGGACTTAAGAGTTTTGCACACGTCAAGCCCGTCCATTCCGGGAAGCATGAGGTCAAGAATCAGAAGGTCCGGCAGCCTTTCCTGAGCGATCTTCATTCCCTTCCTGCCGTCATAGGCTTTCAGGACCCTGAAGCCCTCCTTGGCGAGGTTGTACTCTATCGCTTCTGCTATGTCCTTCTCGTCCTCAACAATCAAAATACGCTTCATATGAAATCACCGGCCCGTTTTTAATATATCAGCAAAACATTAAGATATCGTGAAAAGAATGTTAATTCCACGTGAAGTTTGTTTCCGCCCCTTTAATTCCCGGATGCTTCCCGTCCTTCTCCGACAGGATCACGGCCTTTATTCCCTCAAGCGGCCACTTGATCCCGACATCAGGATCGTCCCATCTGACCGCCCTCTCGCTGGCCTGATTATATGTTCCCGTGCAAAGGTACACAACGTTTGTGTCATCCTCAAGCGCGAGGAAGCCGTGGGCGAAACCCGGCGGGAAGTAAAGCATCTTATGGTTTTTCTCAGAAAGCTCCTCGCCGTGCCATTTCCCGTAAGTCGGCGATCCTTTCCTCAGGTCGATGCCGGCATCGAATATCCTGCCCTTTATGACCTTGATGAGCTTTCCCATTGGATGCGGGTTGAGCTGGTAGTGCATTCCCCTCACCACCCCGCGGCTCGACCGGCTGTGGTTCGCCTGGACCATAGCATCCGTGAATCCCAGCTCCCTGAAGATATCGGAATTATAGAATTCCATGAAGAAACCCCTGTCATCGGTGAACGCTCTGGGCTCGATGCCCATGACGCCCTTTATTCCCGTCTTTATAAACTTGAATTTTTCCATGCTATTTCCTCCTCCTTATTTCCTCGAGCTCTCTCTTGAGCTCAACCAGGGTCATCTGCCTCTCGGCCGATACTCCCTGCAGTCTTTCAAGCTCGGCGTTCTTGACCATTATTTCAACCCTGGCCTGTCTTATCTTCTCCTTCGCGTCAGCCTCGCTTATGCTGGCTTCCTTCAGCTTCTGCCTGTACTCTTCAACCTTTTTCGCGCTCTGCGCGGCCAGCTGGTTTAAGAGCCCCATGGCCGCCGCGGAAGCACCGTACAGGAGAAGCATGCCCAGCATGTAGTCTATCAGGTACTCAAAGTTTCTCCAGTGCTCCACGGGAAGATCGAACTGCGGAAAGTACGGGATAAGCCCGAAATATTGAAACAAGGACATGGACAGAACGCATATGTATGCAAGGGCCGCGTATGCGATGCCCGCCGATATGCCGAAGATGTACGACGAAAAGAATATTACGAACACGGGAAAGAAAAGCCAGGTGTCCTCCATTCCGCCGTGAAGGTAAATTACAAGCACGATCACCGCGATGTCCAGCAAAAGGCTCAAGGCGGTCAGCACGGTCAGCATTCTTTTCGAGCGTATGGACCACTCGAGAGCGGCCCCCGAGACGACGAGGAATGAAACGGCGATATAGTTTACGAGGCCGCTGACAAAGCTCACTCCCAGAATATTCTCAAGCGCCATTACCGCCGCGAGAAACCCGAGAATAGCCCACTTCACCTTGAGATAAAGCCTGACATTCTCTATCTGCACGTCTGTGGGAAGCGTCGCGCTCACTTATCCTTCTCCCCGCGGATACGCTCAATTTCCTTTTCTGTTTCCGCGATTTCGGACTCCCTGTCGTCAATTATCTTGATGTTCCTGTCAACTTCAACCCTCTTGTCTTCTGCCAGTCGCCTGACATCCTCAACATCCGAAAGAAGCGTGCTCGACCTCTCGTAGGTTTGCTCAAGCTCCCTGAGATATTCCTCAATCTTCTCATCCCTCTGGTCGGTGAGCTTGCTAAGGGACCCGATGGCGAACGCCATCGCGAAATTCATCATGAATATGCCGATGACGGCGTCAATGAAATATCCCGGATCTATCCAGTAGAGGCCGGGGATGTTGTATACGGCAAAATGAGGGATGAACTTAAAGTATTCCAGAAGGAACATTCCAAGAAAGGCAAAAGAAGCGTAGGCCGCGTAGACAAAACCCATTCCGACTCCGAACACGTAGGCGGCCATAAAGGTTATGAGCGACGGGCCGAATATCCAGGGGATCTCCAGTCCGCCCCTGACGTATATTCCGGCCACGATCAGGGATATGTCCAGAAAGAAGGAGAACTGCGCCAGCCAGCGCCACAGCTTCCCCTCTTTTACCAGCGCGAAAGTCCACCAGGTCAATGCCGCCATGACCGCAAAAACGGCATATATAGAAATAAGATCGACAAAGGGCCTCGATCCCACCAGGATCTCGAACGATATGAAAGCGAGCATGACGAGAATGACCCACACTTTTATGCGGATCCATATCTTCATTTTCTCGCCCTGTCTGCCAAAAAGGAAATTCATATCAGCTATACTTCAACCCCCAAAAACCATCGTACGCAAAGCCCTATCAGAAAGCTGAGAGCCGCCACTCCCAGGCTGATGCCGGCCATCTCGAAAAACCTGGCCCTGAAAGATATCTCCTTCACTACGGAAAAGTAGAAAGTGAAAATGAATATCAGAAAGATGCCTCCCGTAAGGGCCAGGGCAAGGCACAGCAAATAATTCTCAAGCAGGAGATACGGCAGAATGAGCACTGTGACTGCCAGAACATAGGCGGACCCCGTATAGGCCGAAGCCTTGAGCGGGTTCTTGCCTCCCCCCTCGGACTTGGTCGAAAGATATTCGGACGCGGCCATCGAAAGCGAGGCCGCTATGCCCGTGATCAGGCCGGCCATGCCCGTCAGCCTGGCGTTCTGAAGCGCGAAGGTGAGGCCGGCAAGGGTGCCCGTGAGCTCGACGAGAGCGTCGTTGAGGCCCAGGACGACCGAACCTATGTACATCAGGCGCTCTTCGTCTATCATGGCAATGAGCTTCTTTTCGTGCTCCTCTTCCTCGTCCCTTATCCTGGCCGCGTCAGTGACCTCGCCAGATATTTTGTCGTACGCCTCCTGAGCCCCTTCTTCGCCCGATTCCATCAGCTTAATGGCAAATGTTACGCCGAATAATTTGGACATCAGAAGATACATCCATATCCTGAACCTTGAGGGGGCAACTTCCTCTCCGGAATAGCTCTTCCATATACCGTAGTGCCTCAACTCATCCGACGATATGTTTGAAAGGACTTTGCTGTTCTCCTTATTCCGCTCAAGCCTGGAAAGATTGGCGTATATATGATGCTCGGTTATCTCGCTCTTCTGAAAAGCAAGCACCTGCCTTCTGACGCTTTCACTTAATGCCATGAAAACCTCCTCAGAAGTAGTAATTCAGCTGAAAATAATATAATTGCCTGAAAAATTCAAATTCGGTCAGGCCGCCTCCGGAAGACAGCATGACACCGGATTTTACCACGCTGTCATCCGAAAGAGAATATTTGAGCTCCTGCCAGTACAGCCTGCTTCCGTCGTCAAGATTGCTTATCACATATCCGTCCGCGGTCCAGAGCGACCAGAAGTCCTTGCTGTAGCCGAGAGCGAGATACCTTCTGGCTAGAGTCAGTGAGTCTCCCCTGATGTAATTATACCAGTCATATTCACGCTTATCACCGGCCCCGAAGCCGTTGAAGTACAGCTCCCCGATGACGTAAAGGCCGCTCCTGAACATGTAATCGCACCCTAGCATTGTCCTGTCAACGTCTCCTCGGCCCTCGAGTATAGAGTGATAGACCTCTCCCCTGAATCCGGCGTCCCAGACGGATCCGTCAAAGGCGAAGCCGTAGCTCGATTCCCCGGATGTCTGGGCCGTCAGGATTGACGTCTCAAAGCCTGAAAAGGTGGCCCTTGCCCTGGCAACGGCAATCCCTGCCGACTCGCGGCTCGGAGCAAAGAGAAGCGTCGCGTCGCTGAAATCGGTCAGCCCCATGTCATATTTTATGATGTCGATACCCGTCTTGTTCTCCCTGTCTATCTCAGCGGCTCCAAACGGCTCGAAAATGTCCATCGGGCTGAAGATCCTGCCCGCCCCGAACGAAACGGCGTCCCTGCCTGCCGTCCATCCATTCCAGCTCAGCTTCAGCCTGTCCACCCTGTGCCTTATAACGCAATCGTCCTGATCGCTGACCACGTAATCAAGGCCGAGGAAATACGGTTTGGTCTTATTAAGAATGTCCCGGGAAAGGGGCGATGAGAGCTCTCCTCCAAAAAAGCCTGCCAGCTCGTACTCAACGTCAAGGACGGCCGAATCAAAAAGGTCCTGTTCGAACTTGAGCCTGAGCCTTTCCGTTGAGTTCACCGAATCGTCCCGGTAATTAATAAAGCTCTTGAATGAGCCAAGGGCAAAGCAGGGAGCCGAAAAGGCGATAAGCAATGCAAGCGTAAAAAGGATCTTCATCAGAAGAACCTTATCGCGTCAACGGGCTTCAGCCTGGAGGCCAGGAAAGCCGGATAGAGCGCGGCGAACACAACGAGAAAGAACATGATGAGGGAGGAAACAATGAAGTGCTTCCAGCCCAGTGAAAAATGTATGAGGTTTGAAACCGCGAACATCTCCATGCCGCTCGAGAAGATAGAAAAATCTATCGGATGATAGACAAAGTACAGCGAAGTCAGCCCTCCCGCGGCGCAGCCCAGGACAGTCATTATCACCGCCATGAAGAGCGCCTCCATGATCACGATAGCTACTATGCCGCGCGGCTTTGTGCCTATGGCCAGCATGACCCCGAACTCTCTTGTTCTTTCCAGAATGGACATGAGAAGCGTATTGTATACCTCAAGGCCTATCATGACGGCGATAATGAATATCATTATGTACAGGCTTATGTCGTCCAGCTGAATGAACTGCACAAGGGCCGGGTTCACCTGCCGCCAGGAGAGGATTTCAAGGCCAGGATCGGAGATCGTCTTTTTGAGCGACGCGACCGTCGAATCGATCATGCCCTCGCTTTT
>Ga0180433_10000166_pt1 | contig 110580 bp, 105 predicted proteins | sample SS_ome_8_FD_132980 | JGI IMG/M metagenome (GOLD analysis project Ga0180433, IMG submission 132980) | Hypersaline lake sediment archaeal communities from the Salton Sea, California, USA - SS_1_D_1 metaG | ecosystem: Environmental > Aquatic > Non-marine Saline and Alkaline > Hypersaline >... | reverse complement strand
CACATGACATACAGATGGCTCGCATCTTCACCACCTCGTCAGCAATCGCCATCAGGAGGGGCATGATCCCAAACGGCTCGCCGCGGAAATCCATATCGAGTCCAGCGACGATCACACGGACTCCTTGATCCACAAGGTCTTGGAGAATCGGCACGGTCTCAGGAGGAAAGAACTGGATTTCATCTATTCCGATGACATTCACTCCCTTGTCTACTTCAGTGAGAAGTTTTTGGAGACCCTCTGCACAGCTTTCGACCATCGAGGCCTCTCTTTCAATCCCGCTGTGGCTCACGATACAGGTGAAAGATTTGCGGTTATCGATGGAGTGTTTGACGGTCAGAACGTTCTTTTTCGCGTACTCGGCTCGTCGAAGACGACGCATCAACTCCTCCGTTTTTCCTGAAAACATTGAGCCTGTGACGACTTCTAATTGACCGACCGCTTTTTTCATGACTGGGAGCTCCTGAATGAGGTTGAATTTCCACGGCAGAGGTTATCACGCAAACGATTTTCAACAAAGTCTCTATTGTCTTTCGCGAAAAAAACTGATAGCATTTCAACCGAGTTTGATAAAATGGAGGTCAACCTATGTCAGTCGAAAACCTATCTTGGATCCTTGTCGCTTTGTCTCTTGCGGGAAACCTATTCGTCATTAAGAAAAATGTGATTGGACAGTGGCTATGGGCCATTAGCAACCTAGGCTGGATCAGCTTCAACCTCTACATTGGTGCCCATTCAGCAGCCTTTCTTTTCACTGTCTACTTTGGCATGTGCGTCTGGGGCATTATCTCTTGGTCACGTGACGAAAAAGCAGAGTCAGCAGCCACGTAGGATGTCGTCCAGGCCGCTTGAAAGTTAAACCCACCGGTCACGCCGTCGACATTTAAGAGCTCCCCTGCCGCATAAATGCCAGGGACTTTTTTCAGCTCCATCGTTTTGAAATTCACCTCTTTCAGGTCAATTCCTCCCGCTGTCACAAACTCTTCCTTGTACGTGGTCTTTCCCTCGACTTTAAATTCGGCCCGTTTGAGTGAACGGACAAATCCCTCGAGATCTCTGTTCGAAAGGTGAGACCATGGAGGATCTTTTTTCGTCACCTGGTGGACGAGCTCCTTCCAGAAGCGAGTCGGTAAGGGAAACGGCTTGAAGCCACTCACCTTTTTCTTTGAGTGTTGCCTTTCCTCTTTCAGCTGAAGACGTATCTCTTCTTCAGAGAGGTGTGGCAGAAAGTCGATGGTGAGTGTTGTGTGATACTGTTTTTCATGGAGCTTTCTCGCCGCCCATGCCGAAAGCTTGAGCGCGGCAGGCCCACTAAACCCCCAATGCGTCAATAGCAGAGGACCCCGCGAGTCAATACCTTCGACATGGAGCTTGACCTCCTCAAAAGAAACGCCTTGTAAATCCAGTAAATAAGAACTGGGACAGTTGAAAGTAAATAGCGAGGGCACTGGAGGGACAAGATCCACTCCCAAATCGGCCACCAGCCGGTGGCCAGGTGGAGCAGAGCCTGTCGCAAGCAGGATCTTCTTCGCTCTTAGGGTTTCCCCAGAGGAGAGGGTCAGTCGAAAGTCTCCAGCACGCCCCTCTAACTTCTTCACCCCGCACCCCAGCTCCACTTCCACACCCAGCCGCTTGGCTTCGTCAAAAAAGAGGTCAATGATCGTTTCTGAGGAGTTGCTTTTTGGAAACATCCTCCCATCCGCCTCTTGCTTCAAGGGGACACCGCGGCTCTCAAACCACTCGACGGTCTCCGTCGGCGAAAAGGTATGAAAAGGACCGAGAAGCTCCGTTGATCCCCTCGGATAGAATTTGACAAGCTCTCCAGGTTCAAAGCAGCCGTGCGTCACATTGCAACGCCCTCCGCCGGAGATCCGCACTTTTGAAAGAGGTTTTTGACTCTTTTCCAGAATCCGAATATGAGCAGAAGGAGACTTTTCTTTGGCTCTCAGAGCACCAAAGAAGCCTGCAGCCCCTCCACCAATCACGACTAAGTCTAAAATTTTCATTATGAACTATTTTAACAGGAACTTAATATAGATCGTGTAAACTTTATCGAAAAGGAGACTCCATGCAATCGACTGCCTTTACAGATTACAACACGCTGCTAGCCTCCCCTGCTGTTGAGCAGTCTCTTGAACCAATTAAAAACGAGATTATCGGCACCTCCTTAAAAGTCTTCACTTTTTGTAGGATCGGTCAGCCTACTGATTTAATCACAAAGATGGAAAGAGAGCTCCCAAGTGCCTCTGAAAAAACCCAGGCGATTTTTGAGGCAGTGGTTCCTCTAGCAAGCACCTGGGTGAAACCTAAAAGTGAAGCGTTGAAGCCTAAAATGCTTCTTGCTGTCCGTGCCGCTTGTTGGCAAAACATTTCTAGAATTCGTCTCATTGTCGATGCAAACTTTCCTAAAAGCTAACCCCTAATAAAAAGAGGATCTCTTAGCGAGATCTACGAACGTGCCGTTCAGAAAGCTGAAGAAGCGCTTGCAAAAGCGTAAGAGTTTGGACTAGACTGGAGATATGGAAAAAAGACGTACTCCCTGGACACTCACCCTCATTATGTCTGTGCTGTTCGGCTCACTCGGCGTTGACCGTTTTATCATGGGGCAAGTCGGGCTGGGTCTACTCAAGCTCATCACTTTTGGTGGTTTTGGCATCTGGTGGCTCGTCGACGTCATCCTCATCGCGACGCGCTATCCTTTCGAAGGCATTGAATGGGTCGACTAGGCGATGGAGTGTTTTGACCTCGATACTGTCTCACTTTGGCTAAACAGCTACGGCTCCTTTACCCTCTTTCTGGTGATGGCTGCAGGCATCATCGCTTTTCCTGTTCCAGAAGAGACCTTAATGGTCTTCACCGGTGTCCTCATTCAAAAAGGCAAACTCCCCATGACATCGACGCTTCTAGCTGCGTACCTCGGGGCGATGTGCGGCATCACCGTCAGTTATCTGATTGGCCTAGGAACGGAATCTCTCGTTTTGGAAAAGTGGGGCAGTCGAATTGGTGTGACAAAGGCGCGGTTGGACCGTGCACACGGCTGGTTCGAACGGTATGGAAAGTGGATGCTGCTGTTTGGCTACTACATCCCAGGCCTACGTCATTTTATCGGCATTGCTGCAGGGATCAGTGGTCTCATTTACCAGCACTTTGCTCTCTTTGCCTACTCGGGGGCATTGATCTGGGTGTCGACCTTTGTCTGGCTGGGCTACTTTTTAGGTTGTCAGTGGTTCTTCGAGTTTGACATTTCCCGCGTCTCTCTCGATGAGATTCTCGTCGTGGGTATTCTCATCACGATTGCCATCGCCGTCATCTGGCAACTGATCATGTATAAAAAATCTTAAGGGCTTTCTCATCCCGATCGAGCTGCTCATAGAGCATCTCAATCTCAGACTCTAGCTGCTTTTCCCTCTTCGATAAATCAGCAAGTTTCTTGTGATCTTGGCCGGAAACGACGAGAAGTTCTTCATGGATTTGACCTCGCTCCGCCTCTTTTTGAGTGAGCTCCTTTTCGAGACGTTTGACCTCACGGTGCAAGCGCTTCACCTCTTCACGGCGTTTTTGAGAATCCAGTTGAGGGGCGCGTTTTGCTGACTCCACCTTCTCGTCTCCCCAACCGCCCTTTTCAAGGAATTCAGGATAGCTTCCCGTAAAGAGTTCTTGCCTTCCTCCACGACAGACAAGGATCTGATCGAACTGAAGACGGCGTAAAATGAGTTCACTATGAGTGACGAGGATCAAAGCCCCTGGAAAGTCTTCCATCGCATCAATCAAGGACTCCACAGACTCCATGTCGAGGTGGTGGGTCGGTTCGTCGAGAAGTAGAAGGTTGCAAGAGCTCGCTAAGATCTTTGCCAGTAGCACCCGTGCGCGTTCACCACCTGACAGGACCCGGCAAGGCTTCTCCGAGAGATCGCCAGAGAACATCATCATTCCACACAGGGCTTTCACCTCTGTAAAATTGAGCTGAGGGTTCGCTCCAGCAACCTCTTCGTATATCGAGTGGTCGGGGTGGAGGCGGTCGATGTTTGTTTGCCCAAAGTAACCCACTCGCAGCTTTTCCGCATGGAAGAGGCTCCCCTCTTGAGACTTCAATTCCCCTGCAAGCAGTTTCAAGAAGGTCGACTTTCCACGGCCATTTTTTCCAATGACTGCAATGCGCTCTTTTCCACCCACCTGCAAGGAAGCCTTTTCAATCACCGGATCCTCAGGCTGGTAGGCAAACGAGATCTCTTCTGCCTCGAGCATCTTTTTGCTACGGAAGGGTTCATAGCGGAATTGAAACTTCAGGTGGTCGATCTCTTGAAGGCGCTCCAAAGCAGGCATCTTTTCAATCATTTTCACACGTGACTGCGCCTGCTTTGCCTTCGTCGCTTTTGCACCAAAACGCCGGATAAAGTCTTCGGCATGGGACTTCTTCTTCTCTATATTTTGGCGCGTCTTCTCATAGACCTCTTCCTGCTCAACGATTTTGGTGTAAAAGGCTTCGGTTCCCCCCTTAAATTTCTGCACGCGGTGGCGGTGGATTCCAATCGTCGAGGTGACGACAGCGTCCATGAATTCACGGTCGTGAGTGATGATGACGCACTCTCGTTGCCACTCTCTTAAAAAACGTTTAAGCCAGCGCAGGGAGACGATATCCAGATAGTTGGTCGGCTCATCGAGAAGGAGACAGTCGGGTTCGGATATCAACACCTTCGCAAGGTGAAGACGCAGCTGAAAGCCGCCAGAAAGTTCTCTTGGAGAAGAGTGACACATCCCCTCGTCGATCCCTAGACCCGCTAAGATTTTTTCAGCTTTATAGTGTGATAACTCCTCCCCAGCAGGAAGAGCCGTGACCGCCTCATCAAGGACTGTCGCCTCTGTGAAGTCAATGTGTTGCGTGAGGGTTCCAATTCGGTACCCTTTACTAGTATGGATCTTTCCCGAGTCGGGTTGCATCTCTCTCGATAAAATCTTAAAGAGCGTCGACTTTCCCGACCCGTTGCGCCCGACAAGACCGAGCTTCTCACCCGTCTGCACGCTGAAGCTCGCCTGGTCAAAGAGTAAGTGATCTCCAAACGAGATTGAAAGGTCTTCAACTTGGATCATTTCATGAGCTGTTCGATTTCTTTTTGGAGTTCTAGTGTCAGGTCTGGACTGATCAGCTTTTCATCATCCCCAAAAGCGCGTGGAGAATCAGGCACCGAGACTTGAGGAAGGACTGGAAGCCCCCCAATCGATCGGATAGCCGTCATCAACATAAAGACCGAACGCTCTCCTCCCCGCTTTCCTGCCGAGGTGCTCATCAATGCGAACTTCTTTCCCTCAAACGCTTTCGTCGTATAATGCTTATCAGGACTCCTTGAGCTCCAATCCAGGGCGTTCTTCAGTGTCACTGCATAGCCCGTTTGGAATTTCGGAACAGAAATAATGACCCCATCGCTATGGTACATGAGATCGCGAAAACGCTTTGCATCTTTCGGGATGCCTGAACGCTGCTCATCGTCCTTGTCATAGGGCGGGATATCCATATCACTCATGTCAATGAAGGTGACAGATGCACCAAGGACTTCTGCCATCTCAGCTGCCTGCCTTGCAAGCATCAAATTATAGGAGCCATCACGTGTGCTCCCCGCAACAGCAAGAATTTTCTTTCCAGCCGACACTTCCGCTGAAAACAGTAGAGAAAATGCAATGAGATACTTCCACATTTTGTTACCCTTTAATTAACGCTTTGATCTCTTCACGCAGTTCGCGCTGAAGATCCGAATTTTTCAAATTTCCTTCTTCATCAAATGCAGAGTAGGCCTGTGCAACGCTGACCTGAGGAAGAACTGCGACCCCACCTACAGCTTGAATCACTGAGGTCAAAACAGCAAGTGCCGACTTTCCTCCACCTCCACCTGGAGAGGCGCTCATCAAAGCAAACCGCTTTCCTTTGAAAGGCTCGTTAGAATAACTTTTTTCAGGGCTTCGTGAACTCCAGTCGAGGGTGTTTTTTAAAACTGCAGAAACGCCAGAGTTATACTCCGGAGTCGAGATGATAAACCCATCACTTGCAAGCATGAGGTCCCGGAAGCGCTTCGCATTTTTGGGCAGTCCCTGATGCGCCTCTAGGTCAGCATCATAAAGAGGCATTTCATAATCTCTTAAGTCAACGTAAGTGACTTTTGCTCCCATCGACTCGGCGATCTTGACCGCCTGCTTCACGAGCTGCTTATTGTAAGACTCTTGTCTGGTGCTCCCTGCAAATGCAAGAAGGTGCATTTCAGCCGATACACTCTGTGCGCACAACAAGAATAGAATCAAAAAACACTTCTTCATTTACTCTCCTTTTCTCCATTAGGAATATAAACGAAGAAGTGTAATAAATCTACGGGTAATACGTCGCTACTCCTTGATAATTGTCACTTCAATCGGTACCGTTGGAGAAACCATCGAATAGACGGGGGAAAAGTGGTAAAAGTGATCGAGCTGCTCTTCACTTGCTGAACTTTTCACTTTGAAGGTCGCGCGGATTTTGGAATACCCCTTAGGAATGCTCGGATCGAGATCAAGGAATCCACGTAAATCCAGCTCCCCTTCAAATTTCGACTCCATCGACTCAATCGGCAAACCGTTAGCCGCTGCATGGTAGACCATTGAAGTCGTCATGCAAGATGAAAGCGCAGTGAGTAGGTACTCGACTGGGTTGGCTCCTGAATCCTGCCCTAAAAGAGCAGGGGGCTCATCTGCGTCAAATTGAAAGGGCTTGCTTCGCGTTTGTTGCTCAGCCCCTGCTAAATAGTAGCTCTGGATGCAAACCTGGTTATGGCCGGCTTCGTCCCACTGATTGGTTGCTCGAAACTCTGCCTGAGCAAGAGACGGGTCTTTTTTGATCGCCTCTACAGTCTCCTGAAAGGCTTCCGTATCCACGCCATTGACGACTTTACCCATAAAACACCTCCTGTGTTCACCTTTACCAATAAGGCAGGCTGACAGAAAGGTCAAGTCTTACTTAAAACACTTATAATCAGAGGATTTCAACAAAATCTTTAGCGTTCTTAACAAACCCCTTCAAAGCGGCCTCGCTCTTGAAACCCGCCTTCTCAACCATCGCCCAGCCTTTCATCACCTTACCAGTAAAGTCCATCGGCCGGACATGGGGTTTCTTAAGGAGCTCTTCCGCCTTCTGTGGGCCCACACGGAGAATCAGTAGATCCTTATGGATTCCCACACACATCTTCCCGTTTAAGAAGAAGACCACCCCTCCAAACATCTTCTTGGGTTGGAACTCCTCTCCACAAATCTTCTTCAAACGCTGTTCTAGTTCTAGATCGTAAGCCATCATCCCTCCTTCAGACTAAAGAGCTTATCAGAAATAGCATATCCCACCTACCTGAATAATCCAAATTCTTGTAGGTTGAGCCTATATGGAAGAAGAGGAAAAGTATACGCACCCACAAGGAGAATTCCTTTCTAAGCTCGTCAGGAATTCTTCGAATATCGTCTTCACTTTCATGGGAATTGCCTTTGCTCTCACGGCGATGGCGATCATCCTCTCTGATATATGGAGCCTTGCTCTCTGCATCTATAACGGCTGCCCTCTTCTTGACAAACTTCTCGACTTCGTCAGTTACCTGATCATCACTGTCGCGATCTTTGATGTGGGACGGTATCTGATCGAAGAGGAGGTACTACGTCAAAGAGAGCTCCGCTCACCGAAAGAGGCGAGAAAAAGTCTCACGAAGTTCCTTGTCATTATCGTCATTGCGGTGAACTTAGAAGCCTTGATCCACGTCATTAAGGCAGGAGTCAAGGATGTCACTTTGCTTGTCTATCCCACCATGCTCTTCTTCGTTTCAACGCTTCTGATCATTGGGCTCGGTCTCTATCAAAGACTCAGCTCGATCACAGAAAAAGAAATCGAAAAGTAAACTATAACATAGACTCTAGAACAGAACGGATGGCCTCTGCACGGCTAGTGCCTTGCAGTTTTTTCATCGCGCGTCCTTTATCGATGTGCCCTTCAGCGAGTTTTACCCACTTATCGCGCACTTGCATGATTTGCTTCTGATCGAGATTGATCTCTCCATCAAAAACTTTGTGAGCGGCGTCGTAAATTTGCTTCACGTTGTCTTTTGCAAACCGACCGCTTTGTTTGTCTTCGATCGCTTTGTCGAAGCACTTGAGAAGGTGATCATATTCTTGTGTCATACCCTACATGTATGCTTTTTGGGATTTTTTCCAAAACAATTTCTCAACCATCTTATACACAACAGACTACAACACACTTGACGGATAACGGTGACATCGAGTTTATTGGGGGAAACCCCCCATATATAGGATGATTATGAAACACTCATTTTTTCGATTTTTATCAACGGCCCTTGTTCTAACAGCGTCGCTGACCGCCTCGGAGGCGATCACCCCCAAAAATACCCCGCTGACCTTTAAATACACGAGAGATCAGCTTGAACCCTTTAAACAATGCCCGATTCCGAATGAAGTCATTACGGTCGACCAACTTACCCAGCTCGATCGGGAAGTGGCTTACCTCGTTAGTACCTCCAAAATGGCAGCCATCGACGCAACGATCTTTCCCTCCTACCTAGCGAACACCCAAAAAGACTTCGCATGGATCAGCTACCGCCTGACAGGTCAGTACAAAGGAAACCTCGGTCCTGTCACTCTTTGGACCGCTCGCCTCTTCATTCCCGATGCCACTCTCCCCTCTGTGGGCGAAGCAGCTTTTGATCCCTACTCAAGCGGCATTGCAGCCCTCGTAGTGAGCAAAGCGAGCGACCGTCTTCGTGCAGATCGAGACCAAATTGCAGACTACCCCATCAAAAAAGGCGAAGGCCTTTGGGAACCCACCAGCCCTGGCTACCGCGGCCTCAACTACGGAAGTGCAAAAACATGGTTCCTCAACTCTTCCGACGAGTACGTCGCCGATGCCCCACCAGAGGAAAATGAAGAGTGGGAAGAAGAGTGTGCAGAAATTGAAGCTGCAATGGAAAAACGCACAGGCGATCAAACACAGTCTGTCTTTTACTGGGCTAGTCTTACCAGTCCCCATGATGGAAAGTGGAGCCCCCTTCTTGAAAAGTACTTTGATAAGCACGACACTCCCCTCGGCATGCGCCTCTACGCACGCTCCCTTTTAGAAAGCGCCATGGCGGACTCCACCGCAGCGGCTTTCCATTCAAAGTACACCTACTGGGTGCAGCGCCCCAGCCAAATGGATGATAGCATCCAACCCCTCATCACCGTTCCTAACCACCCGAGCTACCCCTCTGCACACTCGACCAATGCAGGGACCGCTCTTGTGGTTCTATCAGAGCTTTTCCCAGAAAATGAAGCTGAGTGGAAAGCGACGGCTGAGGAGTCTGGAATGTCACGCATCTACGGCGGAATCCACTACCCAACCGACCACACAGCCGGCATGAAGCTCGGCGAGCAAGTCGGTGAAGCGGCCCTTGAAAGGAACCGCCTCCCTCAATAAAGACCTTATTGGCTGATAGAAGACCGTTTAAATACCCTTTTATCAGCCACATATCATAACTCGTTTAATATAATTTTATTTCCAAAAAAATATTAGAACGAAAATTCTGTTTTTCATTTATCGAAAAACTCCCAATAAGCTTATAGTAGACAACAACTTTATTAACTACGAGTAAGCTTATGACGTTTAATCTTCAGCCAACAGGGCAATATCAGGCTCCATTTCTTGATCCATTGCCGAATGAAATCGCTCTTCATGCGATCCGATACCTTACCGGAGCCGAACTTCTTCGACTTAGAGAAGTCAGTCGTCGAGCCAATGCACTTGTCGCCGACCTGTTCAAAAATGTAAGCTATTGGCGATGGCTGGGCTTTAAAGAAGGTCAAGTGCCAACAAAAGCCGATCTCACGAGAGCCTTTTCCTTAGCTAGAAGTGCATGCCCTCAACCGACAATCTTAACCATCCGTGAAAGTTGTCGTCCGATGATTTGGACGATCATCAAACGACTCAAGCTGGTCTCTCTAGACAATCTATCGAATGCGCGAGAAGTAGCTGAACGAGCAGCTAGTTTTGGTGATGCAAATCTCTGTGAGAAGGCGCTGATCTCTCAGAATACAAACCTATCCAACCAAGAATTAACTCAGTGCATGGCTCGCGCAATTCAAGGTGGAAATCTCCCTACTGTAGAAATGCTACTTCGTTTGGGAGCCACTCCCTCGCGAGACAATTTCCTTCTATCAGTGCGATGTGGCCAGATGGCAATCGCACAAACACTGGCTCGTCGTGACCCTCAACTCGCCAGAAGTCTATCGCCCCTGCAGTGGGCTGCTTTCTGTGGTGACGTAAATTATATCAACCAGCAAAACCCAACACCAGCTGAACTGAGGGGAAACCCGCACTTGCCAAGCCCCTTGATCTTTGCGGCTTCCACCGGACAGGTGGGTGCCATTTCTGCGTTGCATCAGCAGGGAGCCAATGTGAATGAAAATTCTGGACAAACGAATGCTCTCGAAGAAGCAGCACGGCATGGTCATAATGAAGCTATCCGACTGCTCGTGCAACTCGGATTCTCCATTCAGACGAAGGGTGCCCAAGCTTTTTTTGTGGCAACAGAGTTCGGCCGCATTGATATTATTGAAGAGTTATTGCGCCTAGGATGCCCTATTACTGCTACTGACAATCGTGGAAAAACAGCTCTACACTACGCAGCTTCGAATGGGAGCACGGATGCCCTCAAAGTGTTGATAGATCATCAATGCCCTATTACTGCTACTGACAATGATGGACAAACAGCTCTACACTACGCAGCAGAAAGTGGTAGCACGGATGCCCTCAAAGTGTTGATAGATCATCAATGCCCTATTGCTGCTACTGACAATCATGGAGGAACAGCTCTACACTATGCGGTGGACGGAGCCGGGATGTATACCGTTAGAGAGTTGGTTCGCCTAGGATGCCCTATCGATGCAACTAACGATGTGGGACGAACAGCCCTACATGAGGCAGGCAGAGCTGGCCAAATTGACACTTTTAAAGAGTTGGTTCGCCTAGGAGCCTCTATTCATGCAACCGACCAGGGAGGAGGAACCACACTACATATAGCAGCCTCAGGCGAATACGCAGAAGCCATCGAAGCCTCATTAGATCTCGGATGCTCAATGAACGCAACAGATAGTCAAGGACGAAGCGCTTTACATTGGGCAGCCCGGTACGGTGAAAGCGATTGCGTCGAAGAGTTAGTTCGCCTAGGAAGCCCTACCGACCCAACTGACAAAGCAGGGCGAACCCCTCTTCATATAGCAGCCATGGATAGCGATATAGATCGCATCACAGATTTGCGTAATCTAGGATGCTCTAGCGATAAAACCGACAACCATGGACGAACGGCAATCCACTGGGCAGTGATCGAAAGTGACGAGTTTGAAGACTTAAAAGACCCCTCTGGGACCATTGTCGCATTGGCCAACTTCGGATGCCCTGTCAATGCATCCGACAAAGATGGGAAAACAGCTCTCCATTATGCAGCTCGCAATGACTATGCGGATGCCATTGATATATTAGTCAATCTCGGATGCCCTATTAATGAAACTGACAATCAAGGACAAAGTGCACTCGTTGTTGCTGCGAAAGCGGGACATACGGAGATTATGGCAAGTTTAATTCGCCATGGATGTCGTCTACCTCTAGAAGCAACATCCCATGACGAAGAAGAGATCGCAAAAGCCCTTGAAGAAGGCAAGAGTGAAGTTGCAATCCAAGATCTCTGCAGTAAGTACAACATCTCTATTGCGACCTACAACATTTGGAGGGTCGTTTACCCCGACGGAATTAGCGTGGGACCAAGGGTCAGACAACGTAGGACACAATGATGTGTTTTACCCCAGCGACAAATAGACTTCTGCTGTAAAGACGATCATGATTTCTAAAAGAATTGAGTGAGTTAGCAGCCTACATCCCCTCAACATTCATTTTATAGTCCAGGTACCTTGCCAATTGAGTTATCAAGAAGCTGACTTAAAAAAAGTTGAAATAGAGCTAATGTCAATAGAAATTAGAACGCCATTTATAGCAACTCAATCTTGAAAACTCGTCAAATTTGACAAAAAGCTCCCCCTTGATTAAAAACTAACCATACCACACCTCAAATGGAGCCATTCTAATGATGCCTATATCTTCAGCAATTCACCAAAATACACCTAAGCAATCCCCAAAAGAAACGAAACTCCATGATGCAGCCAGGGCGGATGACGTGGACTCGATTAAAAAACTGGTTCGATCAGGCTACTCTATCAAAGAAACCGATCATCTAGGACAAACGGCTCTTCATGTGGCTGGTGAGGAAGGTAATGAGGATGCGATTAGAGAATTAGTGCGTCTTGGCTGTCCCGTAGAAGCCAAGAACAAACGTGGACAAACAGTTCTTCATCATGTTGCCAGATTGAACGGACTCGAGGATCTAGCTAAATACTTAGTAGAACAAGGATGCCCTATGGATGCAGCCGACGATGAAGGCCATACAGCCCTTCATGAAGCAGCCGCGAGTGGATCTGTTACAACCGTTATTGAATTGTTAAGGCTAGGTTGCCCTAACTTACCGGACAAAGATGGGCGAAAGGCTTCTGATTATAACAGGCGGGGCTTCAATTCGATCCACATGATGTGTTGATTCGATTCTGTAAATGAATAGAGTTAGGCAAACAGTTGCCCCAACATGAATGTGATCCCGCAAATACCAGAAGAGGTTGAGATTGGGTTTGCAGTCGAAGATTTCTGCATTAAGTAGAACATCTCTAAGGTCATCCACGCCTTCGAAAATAGGGTAGGACAAAGAAAAACTTTCTTAAACTTTTTTCCATCCCTCAAAAATTTTCTCCCCCAATTTTCAGAACTCAGATTTGGGGAATAGCAAAGCGGCCCTCGACTAAGTAGGATCCTTTTCAATCTCTAACCTGTCTTTACCTTCACTCACTGTTTATGGCACCTAAGCTCTTGTCGATGCCATATACTCGTCTAAGGGAGGTATGGTTGTACTGTCAATTGTATCTTGCATATATTGAGCGAGGTAATACTCACGGGAGCCAAAATTTTGGTTTTTAAGAGCAAATAATACTCCAATGAGACTAGCGACTTCAAAAAAGAGCATATCACCAACCATGATCGCTAGAGTGGCTGCAGTAATTGGTGTGGAAGTTAGAGCCAGAATGGCGACAGCTGTTATCACAGTTGCTGGAACTGTCATTCCTAGGAAGTGTAAAGTGTAAGATTTTAAGTCTGTTGCGGTGTGTTTCGCAATGGCGTGGGCTATAGCTAATATGGGTGCTGCTGCGATCAGGTGAATGCTGACACCTGCAATAGGATTGATACATACACCTCCAAAAGAGGCGGGAGAAGCTAGACTACAATTTTGTTTTAAGGAATTTACCAACATGGTTATGCTACCTTTTTTGTGGTTATATTTTAAGGACAATTATAAAAAAGTGAGCTTAATTTTTGAAGACCTGAATGGAATATTCATATTTCGATGAGAGAGAAGTGAAATGTTCTAAATCCGCTTTCCGATTGATGCCAAAAATAGACAGGGCCCCGGATGAGCCCCAGCCTTCTTGGGCTTTAAATAAATCGTTTAGCTACGTGCTAAACCCCAATGAAACTCAAACCTGTTGACCATTTTCCGAAGATCAGCGCTTTGTAAAACAGAGCTCCCCCCCCATTTTCAAAAAAACCACCGGGGATTCACACTCTCATCTACTTCCTATCTAACCTATCACCTCACCTAAAGACCCGGCCTCACTTTCTTAAACTTTTTTCTGTCCCTCAAAACATTTACCCCCCATTTTCAGAACTCAGATTTTGGGGAAAGCAAAGCGGCGCTCTACTAAGTAGAGCGCCGCTTGGGTATCTCTTAAAGCTGTTTTTGACAATTGGGGGTGGTTGGATTCGAACCAACGTATACCTAAGGTAGACGGAGTTACAGTCCGTTGCAATTGGCCACTATGCGACACCCCCTAAAAGGGAATTGCTGACAGTCGGAATCGAACCAACAACCGCCTGATTACAAATCAGGTGCTCTGCCAATTGAGCTATGTCAGCAGCGAGGGTCAATTTATAGCAAAAGAAAACGATTTTGGACAAGGGAGATTATTCAGATTCCGCCTCGGGAGTCTCTTGAGCAGGAGCCTCTTCAGCTGCTTCAGCTTGCTTTGCCTTCTGCTCCTCAGCCTTACGCTTCGTCTTCTCGACGCGGCGCTTCAGGTCCTCCATCTCAGTATGCATGTTCGCAAAGAGCCCAGCCATGGGGTTTTTAGCGACCATTTTAGAGGCGGAGAAACGTTTTTGCTTCTTTTCTTGTTCCTTGACCCAGCAGCAGGCTTTGAATTTCTTGCCAGAACCACAAGGACAAGGGTCATTTCTTTTAATTTTATCGCTCATAATCTCTGAAATTGACTTGTTTCTGCGAGAATTTTACAATTTTACGGAATATAATTAAAGAGATGTAAATTATTTATGACACTTGCAATACACGTCCCCGTTGCGAAACCCCCATGGACCTCCCTTGGCAAGCTCATCGAAAGCAAGGTAAGAAAAGCTTTTTTTGACTTCGAGTTGCTCGGAGAAGAGAAAAAAGTCGCGGTTGCCCTCAGTGGGGGAAAGGACAGCCTCACGCTGCTCTATATGCTGAAAGCGATCTCTGGATATGGACTCCCCCCCTTTGAAATCGTCGCCGTCCATGTTGCTGGAGAGTACACCTGTGGTGCCGGCATCGGAACGGGCTTTCTTCAAGCGATCTGCAAAGAGATGGAGATCCCTCTAATCGTGAAGGAGTCGACAAAGACCCTTGAAGAGCTGGAGTGTTATAGCTGTTCAAGAGAACGAAGGAAGCTCCTCTTCGATGCTGCGAAAGAAGCGGGAGCACACACCATTGCTTTTGGACATCACCGTGAAGACAACAGCGAAACTCTCATGATGAACCTTCTTCAAAAGGGTGAGTTTGCTGGCATGCTTCCGAAAGTGGCGATGCAACACTATGATGTACGCATCATCCGCCCTCTCATTTACGTCAATGAAGAGGACATCATTCAATTTGCAAAACAGTACAATTTCATGCGGATCACTTGCCAGTGCCCCGTCGGACAAAACTCCAACCGTAAAAAAGTCAAACAGTGGATTCAAGAGATCGAGAGCGCTTTCCCTCACGCGAAGAAGAACCTCGCCAGTGCAAGCCTCCTCTATGGATCTGACAAAGCCAACACCCCGTAAGAGGAAACGTATGGAACATAGCGACGCCCACGAACCGACCACAGAAATCCAAGGAGTCGAGCTCTCTCTCATGCTACCTGATCAATTTAACTACCAATGGATCGGACAAAAAGATGTGATGGATCAGTTGTTGGCCGCTTGGTTTGTTTTAAGCCCTGAAGATATCCCCCTCAACCCGCGTTTGATTGGAAAACCGGGCGTTGGAAAAACAACCCTTGCCTACGCTGCAGCCAAAAAACTAGAGAAGGATGTCTACATCTTCCAGTGTACAATGGATACCCGTCCTGAAGATCTTCTCATCACCCCTGTTGTGGATAAAGCCGGAGGGATCCGTTACGTCGCCTCCACCCTAGTGACAGCCATGATCCGCGGTGGAGTTTGCATCCTCGATGAAGCGAACCGGATGAGCGAAAAGTCGTGGGCTTCGCTAGCTCCACTCCTTGACACCCGTCGCTATATTGAGTCGATCGTCGCGGGGCTTAAAATCCATGCCGATCCCGGGTTTCGGATTGCGGTCACTATGAACGACGACGCTTCCACATTTGAAATTCCTGAATACATTCACAGCCGCCTCCAACCACAAATATATCTCGACTTTCCAGAGGCAGAAGAGGAGCGTCGGATCCTTGAGGAAAATCTCCCTTTCCTTGACGAGCACATTCTCAACTACGTGGTCAACTTGTTGCAGAAAGCTCACGGAGCCAACGAGAACTACACTGTCCGGGATGGAATCAACATCGCTCGTTACGCAGCAAAAAGGATGAAGTCCTTAGGAACGACAGGAGTCCATGAAGGGCTCTTGCGTCAAGCTGTGATCATGACACTGGGCGATGAAGCTCAAGACTATTTACCGTAGGGAGCGCGCACGTGAAAAGTCCCCCTTTTTGGGTAGAGAAAGAGAATGTCTTCGCAGTCCCTATTCTCCATTACAAGATGGAGAGTGCCTACTCAGTGCACGCTGCCTTCCAAGCCATTCAACCAACATGCATCGCCGTCGAACTGCCGGAAAACCAGCAGCTACAGATGCTCCACGCAGCCTCCCGTCTTCCCGATATCAGCGTTGTTGTCACGTTCAATAAGCAGCTAGAACCCCTCTACACCCTCGCTGAACCTTGTGAAGCGACTTTCGAGGGATTGCGTCTCGGTATTGACGCCGAACTCCCGACTTTTTGCATCGACTACGACGTCGATCAATACCCAGAAGTTTTTGAAACACTCCCCGACAGCTATTCAATTTCAAAAATTGGTCTGAAAAGTTACTACGACGCCTACCTTCAAAGCGGAGCCCATCAGCAAAAGCGCTCCCCTTTTGATAAAGAGAGAGAACTCTACATGGCGAAACGCCTCCGTGAACTCTCGCTTCAACACGACCGGGTCCTCTTCGTCACCGGGATGTTTCACTTGGAAGCCATCCTGGAAAACTTTGACCGTCCCCACTTCCCCGACTTTCGCAACACCAGCCATGACGCCATTCAAGTTTGTACACTCACCGAAGAGAGTCTCCGCGAAGTGATGCCCGAGTCGGGATGGACCTCCTCCCAATACGAAGAGAGCCGAGGTGGTTCTCTACCCGACCGCCAAGAGCTTCTCCTGAAACTCTTCCGCGAAGCTGGTAGCAGCTACAAAGAAAACACAGGAGAAACGTTCCCAAGTGGACGGACTCGAACACTCATGAAGTTCTTACGCAACTACTCTCTCATCACAGGTGCGCTTTCTCCCGACCTTTTTCAGACTGTTTCAGCCGCGAAAGGATGCGTCGACCACAACTATGCTTACGAAACATGGGAGCTCGCGACCCGCTACCCCTATCTCAAAAACGTCGATGGTCTAGACGAGCTGGACCTCACAGCGAAAGAGCTCTGGGGAAAAAGTAAGACGGTCCATTTCCATCTCAAAGAGAAGAGCAAAAAACAGGTCCAGCAAGCAAGAAGAGTGCGTAAGAACCGCGCGAACGCACGCCTCTTTCCCCCTGGCCCCTTCTCCATCTGTTCCTATCCTCCTGAAGATGTGAGCGTCGAAAATTTCGGAGAGTTTCTGAAGAAAAAGGGGTGTCAAATCCTCAGTGAAGAGGGTTCCAAAACAGTTCCCTTTTCGACGAGCGTTGAAGATGGCATCGACATGCGAGAAACGATCCGTCACTTCACCGAAAAGAAGCTCTATGTCAAGGTCCATGGAAAACCTCCTGGAGGCGTGGGCTCAGTGGTCATGATCTTTGATGAAGATCAACCTCAGGATGAGGAGAATCAAGGGGAAGCGTACCCCTGGCGAACCACTTGGCTCGGAGAGCATGAGCAAGAGTCAGACATGGCTTTTTACGCCACTCCCATGACGGACAATGTGGTCGGACCAGGAATTTCACGCTGTGAATATGGAGGGTTTATGATGTCCTACCCTCCAAGACGGATGTACGATGTCTGGACAGACCCTGACTACTTTAACTGCCGGAGTAAATCAGAAGTCCTCCTCATGGCAGCCATTGACTACGCCGTCCAGCCCCTGATCACCTACGTGGCTGCCAAACCTCCTCGTAGCTCCCTCAAGTCATACGCACAGCGGTTTGGAAAAAAAGTCGTCTACCTTCCCCTTGGCCAGCTTTCACCTGTGACCCTATCTAAAATCCGCCGCTTCCACGTCCTGGACAGCCATGAGAAGCGCTCGATTGCAGATGAATATATCTCATGATCAAAAGTCTTAACCTAAAGGATTAGGGTATATATTTTTGGGCATGTCAGGTTAAAAGATTGTCCTAAAGACTCCCCTACCTTACCATCATTTCAAGAGTTGTATGAAGTAGCCCAGAAAATCGAATAGAATGTGATCTCAAGGGCAGCTCTAGTACAACTGAAAAAAGAAACCCTTTTCAAAGGAATAATTATGAAACTCATCACAGCTTTAATTCCCACGATTTTGATTCTCTTTGGGTGTACACATCGACAATCCCATGTTCAGTACATGCCCTGTCAAATGGTGATTCCTGTGAACAACGCATGCCAAGCACATGTGGACGTCTGCGTTAAAGATTTAAGAGTCCCAGAGCTAGAGGTTAAAGAAGGTGAAACAGAAGAAGCTGAAGCAGCGACTGAACCTCCTTCGAATGAGATTGAGCTGACAAGCTGCCTTAAAGAGGCCTTAGAGTGTGAGCTAGCTGCACGCGGATTTTGTATCTGTTCAGGCAAGGCTTGTGTGCATGTTGAAATCGAAAAATTTGAGACCGAGTTTCAGCGGTGCTACCTCAATGTCTCCGGAAACTCCTGCCTCGTCATAAAAGTCAAAGTGACTGACTCCTGGGGCAGCTCCCATTTCTCACAAACCATTTACGGACGAGGAGTGATTGACAATGCTTACATCGAGTCAGAAGAAAATAAAACCCGAGCTTTACAGTGTGCATTTAACAATGCGATTGAGCAGCTGATGTACAACTACAATTTCATTCATGCGATCCTCAAAATCAATCGCCTCTAGAGATTGAAAAACCTCTGAATTGAAAATTCAGAGGTTTTTCACTTAAAATTATTACCCAATGTGACTGCGGATCATCCAAGCGCTCTTCTCATGCACCTTGAGGCGCTGGATTAAGAGGTCGGCCGTCCCCTCATCCTCACACGCCTGGGACTCCTTAATCTGCTGACGTAGCTCTTTCACGAGGTGTTCGTGGTCCCCTAAAAGCTCAGAAAGCATCTCATCTCCTGTCAAGGATCCTGTCGACTCATCGAGGTTGCTGAGATCCAAAAACTCCCTCATCGACCCTGGAGCTCGCTGACCAATCGAACGGATCCGTTCCGCGATCTCATCAGCTGCACTAAACAAATCCTCATACTGCTCTTCAAAGAAGCCGTGTAGGGAATGAAACCGAGGGTCAACCAAGTTCCAGTGGAAATTCTGGGTCTTCACCAAGAGCAGGTAGGTGTTGGATAACACTCTTGAAAGCATAACCAAAATCTGTTCAGAGGCCTTTTTTTCCATCACTGACATAAAATTCTCCTTTTTTTCCGAAAGTACACGATTGCAGGAAATTGCTGCAATCCACTAGAATTTCCCCACCAGTTCCGGATTAGCTCAGCGGTAGAGCAGTGGACTGTTAATCCATTGGTCGCTGGTTCGAATCCAGCATCCGGAGATCTAAGTAAAACACCTGTAGTCTTCTACAGGTGTTTTTTATTATAAAATTTATTTACACTTCAGACTATCTAAGAGTCCTATAGAAGTAACTATTTTGAATTAGGTTATGATTATGTTATACTCTCCTAAGAACTAGGGGGTATTATGGGATCTGTTTCAAAAACGCTTTTAAGTCCATCCAGAAGACATCAAAAAAAGCTCACGGGACTCCTTAAACCGTTTCATGAGCTGTTCTCCACCTGCTATTTTGGGCAGATCACTCTAAGTCCAGAGGGAGAGGTCACCTATCTTAGCGACTATATCGACATCGCAGAGTACTTTTACGACAATGAGCTTTACAAAGGACATCCCCGTTACTCCTCCCCTGAGTTTAATAAAGAGGGACTCTTCTTAGAATCTACAAACAGCGACTCATGCCTCCAAAAGGTGAATCGCGAACTCCAACACCACTTTCCAAACCTCCAGCAACCCGTCTACTACTCCAAAAACAGGAACGGCAAGCTGACCCACTACTTGATCATGTCAGACGAAGAGTGTGATCTCGAAAACGAGGTCATTAACCAAGCTCCACTCATTGAGAAATTCATCGAGCACTTTGAAAGAGAAACAGACTCTTTAAATACTGAAGTTGAAGATGCTAAAGTCTCCATCATTGATGAGTACGGAGTCCACTTTCAATCCCCCTCTCCTCATTCAACGACCCGTGAAAAAATCTTAGCTTTCCTCAAAGCGACCCTTCCTGACTATCCTCAACTACATCGAATCACCACTCTCACAAAAAATGAACATGAAGCGCTTCTTTTATTTGCCGAAGGAATGACAACCGCAGAAGTGGCAAAGCACCTAAACCGCGCACCCAGAACTTTAGAAAAAAGACTCGACGCGATAAAATTGAAATTGCGGTTTGAAAAAAAGTCGGATTTAGTCCGATTCCTCATCCGCCATAAAAATTACCTTCAATATTTTTTAATCTAAAAAAGAAAAATGATGAGTACTGGATATTGGGATGAAAACTTCGAATCACAGAGCAAAGCCCCATAAAGCATATTCTCCTTTCCTAAAAAGAGCTGTAACCCCCTCTGCGTCACTGATTTTTCTATATGCGAGAGGTTCATGAATCTACTGAACTTTCGTCATTTCAAAAATCACTTTTATAGCTTTATCAAATCTTTACAATTCTCTGATAGCATGCCCACAAAATTCTAGTTAAGAAGTCCAACAAAAGGAGCTTACTAACATGACAGCTATTAGAGCATTTGAATCTACTCAGCAAAGTGAAATCCAAGCGGCAGCACAGAGCGCTCAAGCAGGACGATTTTATCACTTTAGAAGGGCCTACCTACTCTCTGTTGATGAAAAAGTCCATACTATCGCGCTCAACGTTTTTCAAAGGCTGTATAAATTTGTTGTGGAACTCTTTGGCAGAGACTATTTTGCTGGCTTTTTCCCCGGAAAGAAAGTTGAAGTGTTAGACCCCACCACCCTCACTCCTGTTCCAAACGCCTCTATCACCTCCTCTACTAAAGCCCCTACGATCGATTACCAAACGGTTTTAGCGCATTGCATTTTAAGAGATCCAAGGGAAGTTGACCTTGCAAGAGTCAAAGAGCTAGCTCCTAAAGTGATGACAAAACTTCAGGAGTTAGCAAAACCAAAATCAGCTAATTTTATAGATCCGGAAACTCGCCGTTGCCTGGTTGTAAGAGGTAATGCCCTGACTACGATTGTCTCAACGTGTCGCGAAAAAATGGCTGTTCTCCACTACTTAGTCTTGACAGAACAAATCGCTTTCACAGCGGATTGGGGCAGGGGGAATATCGTTGTAGCCTTCGAGATGACAGACCATGAGCTCGATAGGGAATTAGACGGACAACCCGTTCGCAAAATAGATAAAACAACCATTCTGAAAAGAGAAGAAGAAATTAAAGATAGAACCATCTCGCCGCTAAAGGATGTACCAGCTGAGGTGAAGGAATATGTTGAAAAGATGGTTGTTGAAATCAACCAAAAGCTTCCACGATATGCTGAAAGAGGGGATTCTCCACACCCTATAGCAGTATTGGGAAATAGATGGTCAGAAGCAAAGGCCGATAAAGCTCTCGACTGCCTCGTGGAACAGGGAAAAATCCACTCTTACAACAGAACTCGTGGCTCATATGCTAAACTTCTGGTTGCCCTCCAGCCAAAAGACGAGAAGGAAAGTCGTGACCATGCTTTCAGAAAGTGGAGAGACTTTGCTGAAGTTCAGAAAAGAACATAGTCAGCAGACCACTTTCATCCATCTATTAAAGAGCTGTGATTCCAAACAAGTTACAGCTCTTTTTTCTACAAGAGATTCTCTTAATGAACCAGGCCACGTGTCGTATTTTTACATCGAATGTTGACATACTTGGATCAACCAGTCTTTAAAGAAAGTTCAATATGAGTGACGACCCTCTTCCACTCTCTTGGTTCACGGGTTACCTCCAACACTTCTTCAATCTCTTTCAATCTGCCTCTTCCTCTAAAAAAATCGACCGGACGCGGACAGGCGAAGCGCTTTTATGAGTAGTGACAGGAAAAAAGAGCCTCACCTCCGTCGACTCCTACCTCTGCGAGGAGGACAGTTACTTAGGTCATATCACATTTAGCGATGAACTTTTACGTCTAAATTGGAGGATCTTTGGCCGGCAAAAAAACAAAGAACTCGAATACATTTATCGCTGAAATCCTTGAAGCGCCACCCTTGGTCTGATAAACTCTCTAACCATGACAACAGCATCCAACACAACACCTATGATGGCACAGTGGTTCGAGTGCAAAAAAAAGAGCCCTGACGCCCTTTTACTCTTTCAACTCGGCGACTTTTATGAGGCCTTTTACGACGATGCCGTCGTGATGTCGAAGGAGCTTGAGCTCACCCTTACAAAACGCCAAGAGACACCGATGGCAGGGGTCCCAGTCCACAGTGTAGAAAACTACATAGAGCGCCTCATTGGAAAAGGATACAAAGTCGCGATTGCAGAGCAGACGAGCGATCCCTTAAAGACAAAAGGTCTTGTGAAGCGAGAAATCGTCCGTGTGGTGACGCCGGGTGCCCATGTGGGTTCGCAGCTCACTCCCGCCCACTCCAACAACTTCTTTGTGAGCCTCACGCAGGTTGGCTCTCTCTTTGGTCTTGCCTATATCGATATCAGCACGGGTGAATTCCAAGTGAGCGAGATGGAGAGTTTTGAACACTTACGTCAAGAGCTCCTCCGTCTGAAGCCCTCTGAGTGTTACACGTCGTATAAATTTAAAGAGAAGCACAAAGATTTTCTCGAAGAGCTCAACACCCTCTCCCCTTTTCTGACAACCGCGCATGACGATTGGCGCTTCGATCATCAACTCGCCTACGAAGCTCTCGTCCAGCACTTCAAAGTGCAAAGCGTCGATGGATTTGGATTAAAAGCAAAAGTGGCTGCGATCAATGCCGCGGGCGCTCTTCTCACCTACCTGCGCGACACACTGATGCAGCCAGTCGATCATATTCAGAGTCTTTCGACCTACACCTCTGATGAGTACATGGAGCTGGACTACCTTGCAGAAAAGCACCTGGAGCTTGTCGACCCACAGGGAAGCAACAAAACCAGCACGCTTTTCTACACGCTCAACCAAACACGTACTGCGATGGGAGGCCGCCTCCTCAAAACTTGGATCAAGCAACCACTTCTCGATTTAGAGAAGCTGCAAGGACGGCAAGAGGCTGTATCCACACTTCTTGGCTATCCGGACAAGCTGCAACATCTCGAAGAGATGACCAGCAAAATCCGCGACACCGAGCGTCTCATCTCCAAAATTGGATCACGCCTCGTCTCCCCTCGAGATTTCACTGCTCTAGCAGAGAGTTTCCGAGCGATTGCTGAGTTGAAAGCACTCCTCTCTACGCTCCCTCTCTCTCCACTTCTTCAGGAAGTCGAGCAGAAGCTGAATCCCCTTCCAGAACTCACCCAACTCATTCAAAGGGCGATTGCAGAAGAGCCTGCCCTGCGACTCGGTGAGGGCGACGTCATTCAAGAAGGCTACTCTGAAAAGCTCGACGAGCTCCGTCGTCTGCGCAAAGACAGCCACTCGTGGATTGCTTGCTACCAGACCCACCTCCGCGAGCAGACAGGAATCAAAACCTTGAAAGTGGGCTACAGCCGCGCCTTTGGATATCACATTGAAGTCTCCAAAGGCCAAGCAGACAAGATGCCCCACTCCTTTGCTCGTCGTCAGACACTCACTAACTCAGAACGCTTCATCAGCCCCGAGCTCAAGACCTATGAAACAAAAATCCTCTCGGCCGAAGAAGAGGCTTTACGTCTCGAGACGGAACTCTTCACTGAAGTCCGCACCAAGGTGATGGGCTTTGCCGCAGAAGTTCAGGTGACCTCAAAAGCGGTTGCCTATCTTGATGTGTTACAGTGTTTCGCAAAAGTGGCCCAAGAGCAAGGATATACTTGCCCTGAGCTCACAAATGGGTACGATTTAGAGATCGTCGAGGGAAGACACCCTGTCGTCGAACGTATTTTAGGAGCGAACTTCGTTTGCAACGATGCGAACTTAAGTCACGGCAAAGAACAACTCATGATCATCACCGGTCCCAACATGTCGGGTAAATCGACCTACATCCGTCAAGTCGCCCTCATCGTGTTGATGGCTCAAATCGGCTCGTTCGTTCCCGCAAAGAGTGCGAAAATCGGCCTGGTCGACAAAATTTTCACACGGATTGGGGCGAGTGACGACCTTTTCCGCGGTCAATCGACCTTTATGGTCGAAATGGCAGAAACAGCAAGCATCCTGAACAATGTCACAGACCGTTCACTGGTCATCCTTGACGAGATTGGCCGTGGGACGAGCACTTACGACGGAATTTCCATTGCTTGGGCCGTCGCTGAGTTCCTCCTTACGGCGGAGGGTAAACGTGCCAAAACCCTCTTTGCCACTCACTATTTTGAGTTGACCAAACTCCCCGAAAAAGTTCCCATGGCAGTCAATTATCATATCGCCGTCCAGGAAGTGGCCGACCACATTATCTTCCTACACAAGATCCTTCCGGGTGGAGCCGACCGCAGCTGGGGAATCCATGTCGCAAGGCTCGCAGGGATGCCTTCATGGGTGATTGAACGCTCAGGAGATATACTCAAGCAGTTAGAAGACAACCGCTCTTCAGAGAAAGTCTTCACTCCTGAAAAACCGAAGCGACTTCCCCCCGTTAAGAAGAAAAAAGCCCGCGCAGAAAACCAGCTATCTTTCCTATAAATCGAAAGATATGGAGATAGATCGACCTGAAGAAGCCAGCCGTTAGAAGCTGCGCGTCGTAGGATGTCGGATATCGAAGAACGGTTTGGAGGCGCTCCAAGGAAAGTCCATGAAGTTGTTCTGTTTTAACTCCCGACCGCATCAGCGCAATTGTACTCTGAGGAGAGCTCAAAATCGCCTCAACCCGTTTCATCGCAGTCTTGTCGCCAGATGGGATTTGAACTACCCCAGCACATAAGTTCTGTCTCAGCTGAAGATAGGCTTTAGGATGAGAGAGGACGCTTGAAAGAACCGTCCTGTTATATTGTCGAAAGATTTGAAGAAGGCTTCCCTCATTCATGCTTTTGCTTAACACTTTGTATCCATCAACGTAGCGCTGTCCATACAAGTGCAGTGGAGATTTTAGATCTCGTGTCACTCTAAGGCAATGAGACAGAGGTAACTCTAACCACTTTGTTAGCGGGAGCGATCCTCCTAGGACCAGTTTTGAGAACCCTCTTGCTAAAGCGACCTTTTCTGGAGATTTTTTCTTTCTAAGACTCATCGACTCATAAAAACTCTCTAGCAACACTTTAAAAATCGGCTTTCCGCTTAAAAGGGGGAACTGCTTCACTGTGAACCCCTCTTCGACCATCGCAACAAAGCCCAAAAAGTCCTTTTCTTGATCAACAAAGGTGTCCAAAATTTCCTGAGGCCAGTCTTGGCCACGAAGGTATTTCAGATGTTCTGGAAAGGAGAGCCAAAAATTCAAATGGGGGAAATTCCAATCGCGGCAAAGGTTATAGAGCTGAGCGGCTTTATCGGGGCGTGAAAGTAGGGCTGCCCTCCGGTCTAGTGGCAAAGACAAGAAGGTCGTCAGGTCACAATGATCATAGATGATGTGAAAGCTCTTGACCCACTCAGGAAGGGAAGCAATCTGCTTCAGTGCTTGGTGCGCCTGCCGTTTAGACTCTTCGCTATCTCGAGATACGAGTTCCAAAGCAATGTCTAGAGATTTGGAATAGAGATAGAGGTAATCCTCTTTATCAGCTGCATGAACGGGGTGAAAACCCATCAACCTAGACATTTTTTTGAAATGGTCAAGAGGCACTCCCATGACAAGATAATCGACTGCATCATAAGCTTGAGATCTCTCTTTTGGATCTCTTTCAAAAGGCAGGCCAAAATCTTGCACAAAATTCCGATAATGCTCTTCACTTTCTATTTCATTCCTTGTCTTAAGAGGCTTCGAAAGTAAATACTTTGCAACTGCTGTTATTGCAGCCGGTCCACAATTTTCTTTTAGCCATTGAACACGACGCAGGAGCTTTGGTGGAAATGAGGGTTCCGCCTCACCTTCACTCATCAAGATTTTTTGATAAGCTAGTTGCGTCCACTTCAGTTCCTCTTTGGTAGACTGAGGAAAGCTTCGAAGAACGAGACTGTAAGGAAGATCTATTACCGGTTGCATTGCACTTAATCTACCAATTCATTGAATTAATATTTACCCTACCTTGAAAATTTCATGTGGATAGGCCGACCCATCTGAATGGGGAAGTCAGGACGTAGAAAACCCAAGAGAGCGCCTTACGGAAGTAGAGGTAGATCGAACGGAAGAAACTCGCATTGACTAACTGAGCATCGAAAGAAGCGGGGTCCGCCAAGACTCTGTTCAGTTGCGTCTCAGGTAGGCTCATGAGCTGTTCTGCTGTGTAATTCCACTTCATTGCCAAAATTCTTACCGAGGGAGCGTGCTGAAGGAGTACAGAAAACCGCGATAGATCTTTCATCAACACGGTTTCAATACTAGCCTTATAAGCTCCCAACAAGCTGAAAAAAGCCTCGGAATGTTGAAGAACCAGGTCTAGTGTTTTACCCGCATGCTCTTTACAAAAAGCACGCGCTCCCGCTTCTTGATATTCCATCCATAGCTCTAAGTAAAAATCCACATTCTCAAAAATCTGATGCAAGAATTCATCGTTGAAAGCCTCGTACTCCAGGTAGTTAAACCCTCTTTCTTCCAGCTTTTTAAAGCTTTCTGGGTAACCACTACGAAATGCTTGTTCACGCTGAACAGCCTTTTGAAGGGCACGCTGTATTTCATCAAACGTCTGACCACCTTGACTCATCTTAACAATCGTCAGCGCACGAGCAATATAAAGTGCCATCGTTTCTTGACCGTCACCCTCAAAAAACTGGAGAACGCTTTCAAAATCTTTCAGTTTAGTTAAGTGCTCTGCAAGAAAAGGCGCCGCAATAAAATTCGCTTTAATCTTATCATCGAGCCTCATCCATTGCATTGGTGACATTTTACCACTGACTACCAGAAGTGAAACTGCTTGTGCATAGCCTATCATTAAAGGGTCTCTTAGATCTTTTTCTTTTGTCTTCTCACCATTCGCAAGAAGAAGCTTTTGAAGCTCTTCTGGAAATTCTTTGAACCCTTCCAGTTGTTTAGGAGAAGCTCCTGAATACCATAAAGCTTCCAAAAAAAGCTCTGAGGGAGCAAGTTGATAAAACTCTAAAAGCTGATCATATGACCACCCTTTACTCTTTAAGTAAAGTATGAAGTTTAATTGAGATCGCCATTCTGACGGAGTGCGGTCATAATTCTCGTCCGTTTCCGCGTATCTCTTCAATCTTTGAGTGTCCAGGTACTTACTGACAACGGGATGAGCTCCACTGCTGATCTCTTGAAGCAGTCCCTTCTCTTTTTTACTCAACTTACGCACAATCAGCTTCTCCGCTACCTGTGGGATCGTACGCAGACGGTCATCATCCTCTAGACTGAGTAAATAGACTCGCCTATTATTAAGGGAAAACTCCATATCAGACGGAGGAGGAACGGGCTTTAAAGAGTCTAAAAGCTGATCTCTCTGATTTTTTTCCAGGTCCATCAGACAGATCTCTAATCCTTGTCGAAAACTCGTCACTTGCATCTACAAACTCCTCATATTTACCTAGAGATCATAGCAAATTTGTTCGTTAAAGAAAAAGAGAACCCCTATTTTAAATAATCTATTGAGCCCTTATACTCAAACCATCTATGCAGAGCACCGAAACCCTCACACTCGAGTTTCAATCCCTACTAAGGGACTTTAAAACCCTCTTCGAGCAAGAGGGTCAAAAGATTATTTTAAACCCAACAGCGCTCCCTCCTAGCCCAGCTATCCCTTCCCCTCCTACCCCTCCCAAAGTAGAGCCACAAAAAATCACGACTGTTCCGAAATCAATTCCACCTCGGCCAGGTGAGAAGAAGGCGGCTCCCCCAGTCGAAAAAGTCGAGAAGCCCCCACAAAGAGAACAGAACCCCTGGATCCAGACCTTCAACAAAAAGGAGAAAGATCTCGACACTGTCTCTCACTTCAATCAAGTGCGTGAAGTCTGCCCGACTCTCAAACACCCCAACCAGCGGGCAGCAACACCCTGCAAGACCTTACCTGTTCTCTTTTTCGCTGCAACACACCACGCTGGAGCACGCGACTGGATCCAAAAGGTGCAAGCTGCACTCAAGTCTCGTCAACTGTCAATGGAGATCGTCTGGGTGGCTGATGCGGCGGGCGTCCTGGAGCGGATCCAGTCTGACAGCCAGCGCCTACTTTTGATTCCCAAAAGCTTGATGAGAGAGCCCTCAATCCGAGAACTCTACAACTTCGATGAAGAGCACAACCGACACTTTCTGGAAGAGACTCCCCTTCTCATTCTCGAAGAACCTCATCTCTATCTCCACGATCTCATCTTGAAGAAAGTGCTTTGGAATCAGCTGAAGCGCGAACTGCATCTGACTTAAGAGGGCCTGCAATGCTAAAAAAAATTGCTGAAGTGGTCGTCGAACAGTTTGTGGGCAAGTCGCTCGATTACCGTATTCCAGAAACGCTTGTGGACAAAGTCTCTGAGGGGATGCAGGTCGTTGTCCCACTACGAAAAAAGCTCACTCGGGGGATCGTTTTAGCCCTGAAGGAACACTCTTCTTTCGCTAAACTTCAAGACGTCGTAGAACTCGACCAAGAGGTTCAGCTAAACGGTGAGCTTTTAGAGCTCGCAAAGTGGATGAGCCGTTACTACGGCGTGGGTTTTCGAGAGATTTACAAAACCTTCCTCCCCACCGCAGTCCGGCAACAAAAAGAAGAAAAAAAGAGTGCCTATGCACGTCTAGACATCGACAATGAAAAGGCGAAACAAGAGATCTCTCTCATTTCAAAGAAGAGTCCTAAGGGAGCGTCTCTTCTACAGGCCCTTCTTCTCTATCCAAACGGTGTTCTAGTCGCACAACTTCTCCACCAGTGTCAAGCCAGCCACTCCTCCCTGAAACCCTTAGTGGAAAAGGGTTGGGTTGTTGTAGAGCATAAAAAACCAGAAGTGGCTCTCCCAGAAGGCGTCGAGTTTTTTCTTTCTATGGAGAAGAAACTCACCTCCGAACAGGAAGGGGCGGTTGGAACCATTAAGAAGAGCCTTGACCAGGGAAAGTTTGCCACCCACCTTCTCCATGGAGTGACAGGAAGTGGTAAAACCGAGGTCTACTTAAAGTTGATTCAAGAGGCGCTCAAGCAGGGAAAAAGCGCTCTTTTTCTTGTTCCTGAAATTTCACTCACCTCACAGCTGTATGAAAGGCTTTCAACTCGCCTCAAAGCTCCTCTCGCTCTTCTCCACCACCGCAACGCCAGCGGCGAGCGAATGAGACTTTGGCGCCAGCTCCAAAACGGCGAGATCCGCGTCGCAATGGGCCCCCGCTCCGCTCTCTTTGCTCCACTAAAGGACATAGGACTCATTATTGTTGATGAAGAGCATGAGTCTGCCTACAAACAGAACGAGGCTGCCCCCTGCTACCACGCTCGAGACTGCGCTGTGATGAGAGGGTTTTTTAGCCAAGCAACCGTTGTCTTGGGCTCTGCAACGCCGAGCTTAGAAACCCTTCATAATGTGGAGAAAGGCAAGTACCAACTCTCTAGATTAGATGCCCGTGCAGAAGGGAGTCAGCTCCCTGAAATCACCTTAGTAGATATGCGTCGTTACCAAACGCCCGAAAAGAGTTTCACCCTCTTCTCAGATCCTCTTTTGAAAGGGATTCGAGAACGGATGGAAAGAGGAGAGCAAACACTCCTCTTTCTTAATCGCCGCGGCTACCACTCGAGTGTCACCTGTCAAGATTGTCAGGAGTGCATCCGATGTCCAGAGTGTGATATTGCTTTAACACTCCATAAAAATGAAGAGCTCCTCCTCTGTCACCTCTGTCACTACTCGCTCCCTGTTCCCAAGAACTGCCCCTCATGTGACTCATCGTCCCTTTTCAAGTTCAAAGGGGTCGGCACAGAGCTGGTCGAAAAATCTCTACATGCCATCTTTCCCGAAATCCGCACGTCCCGCGTCGATGCCGACACCACGCGGCGTAAAGGGAGCCACGACCAACTTTTGAAAGAATTTGGCAGAGGCAAAGCAGATGTCTTGATTGGCACGCAGATGATTGCTAAAGGACTCCACTTCCCACAAGTCACTTTAGTCGGAATCCTCAACTCAGACTCAGCACTCCACATTCCCGACTTTCGTGCTGCTGAAAACACGTTTCAGTTGATCACCCAAGTGGCAGGACGTGCAGGACGAGGACGTAGCAAGGGTCAGGTGCTTATTCAGACATGGATGCCTGACAACACCACGCTAAAACAAGTCGCTGCCGGAGATTTCGAAGGTTTCGTCACCGAGGAGCTTGCTTCGCGAAAACTGTTCGGCTATCCCCCTTACAACCATCTTCTTAAGTGCCGTTTAGCAGGAAAAGTAGAGAAAACAACCTTCGATAAACTGAATACCTTCCGTTCTGAGCTGCTTCAGCTGGTTCCCACAGACATCGAGCTCTACCCTGTCACTCCAGCAGGTTATGCTAAGGTCCGCGGAGAGTATTTTTTCGAGTTTCTGATCAAGAGTGCGAGTGTGATGGAACTTGTCAAGACGATCAATGAGCTTAAGCAACGCTTTCCCCGAGAGAGGATCGAACTCGATGTCGACCCTTTAAACTGAATTGAGGCTCATTTGAGTGACAAAGTCCATGGAGCGGTTGTGCTGCTCTTCGGTTATCTTATCCCGAAGGTACAGTGTGTCTAGGAGTTCGCTCATACTGATCAACGCCTCCATCTCTACGCCCATCGACTTCAAAGCCTGCTTGGCCCCCTCTTCAAGGTCCACCAGGAAGAGTGCACGAGAGAGTTGAACCCCCTCTTTCGCCAAAGCTTCAAAAAGGTCGAGAAAACTCGATTTAAAGTAGGCTGTGTCATCGATGATCAGAAGCCGCTGCCCAGCAAAATAATCCCCAGCCACTCCCGGGATTTGATGGGATACACTCACCATAGGCAGGCCCTTTGCAAGAGACAAGTAACTCGCTATCGCTACCCCTGTGGGGGCCAGTCCAGCAATCAAATCTGCATCCATCGGAACGATCAAACTCGCAAGCTGCTCCGCAAAAGGTTGAAGTAACCTAGGATAGGTGAGGAGTTTAGAAAAATCGAACTGGAAGGGTGGCTCCTCACTTTGATGGAGGGGGCGGTCAAGGAACTTCAGGACTTCAGTATGAAGTAGAGCATCAAATAAGGTTTCTTCGGTGAGTGGCAGAAGACTCTCTTCTCTTTGCTTGATCGCTTCTTTCGCGAGGGAAATTTTCATAGCTGCTCAACATACCTGTTTCATGGATAAATGTATAAGATTTTAACGTTTGAATTATTCTATTTCACTTCTATAATCGTGCAAACAGCTATGAACATTGAGGGACGACAGATGAATATCAAAAGCATTAACCCCAGTCCCTTTATACAATACACAGACTAATAGGTAGAACAAATGAGACACAAAATTTTCAGCCTTTGCTTCCTCAGTTTCTTTCTGGTGGGAGCCCTCTATTCCCAAGATCCTTCCACTCCAATTAATCACACTTTAGATAATGGATTTGAGTACACGATTACTGAAAACAGTACTCCTGAAGATTTTTTGACCATTCAATTAAATATCTCACACACCATGACGAGTTTGCTCACGGTCGATCCATCAATCGCAGAACTGAGCGGCTACGCCGTCTTCTTTGGAACGTGGTACAACAACAAAGAGAGCATCGCTGAACAGCTTCATTCAATGGGAATGGATATCTCTCCTGCAGGCCACGTCGTTGTCACCCCTGTAGGCACCCTACTCTCTTTCAAGCTTTCTTACGAAAATCAAGAGCAGCTACCCCACCTACTCAATCTACTTGCAGATATGGCACAAAACTCCAACCTAGATGAGACAGCGATTGAATTGGCACGTAGTGAGCTCATCGAGCAGCTTGAAAATCTTCCTATTCCACTTGATGAGACATCAACTGAAGCAAGAATCCACCATCTCAAAACTATCACAGCCACTCAAGTCCAAGAGCACTATAAGCAGTGGTGGCGGAGTGATCTAATGCACCTCTACTTACTGGGTGCGAAGGACAACGCCGCATCAGAGGAAGAGATTAAAACTTCATTCCAATCGATGAAAAAACCAGATAACGCTGCCTTCAAACTCAAATTCGAGCGAGCCGACGGTCAAGAGGAAGAAGAGACTGAAGTAGAGCCAGAAGTCATTGTCATCGATGGTAAAATCTATATGAACCCACCCAGAGCTCTCGAAGCCCAAGAGACAGGATATTGGTTCGGCATTATTCTAGCAGTGGTTGGTGCCGGATGCCTGTTAGGTGCCTTTATCTTCAACCCAATGCTTGCTGTTTTAGGTATTTCCTCTATCGCAGGAGGAGCTTACTTCGCTCTCGACCCCTACCTCACCGACCCTGAAGTGGTCCGTGAAAAAAGGGTTGAAGACTTAGAGCACGGCTTTCTCCACGCTTATATGCACGGTCGAGCTGGTCACACACTCACTCCGTGTGAAAGAAGAGTGATGTTCTTAAATGAAAACCTCAAATACACCAAAGAGTTGCCTAAACAGCTTTCTGATTTCCCCATCCTTCATTTGAGTGACATCTTCAAGCTAGATGATGCTGTATTTAAAGCAATGCTCTATCACTCTGAAAGAAACTCACTTGAAAAATTAAAGAAGGATTTCCTTTGTGAAAGGAATAGCTTCAAGAATGAAAGGTACTCCCTTGAAGAGGAACTTCAAAGCCTTCTTCGCCCTCACCAAATTCTGCGTGACATTGCACTAGATAACGCAAGGAAGAAGTATGAGGCGACTCCAGCAGTCCGCACACTTAGAGAGTTTCAAGCAGAGTTAGGGCGTCAAATCGATTCCATCTGGGAAATGTGGCGCAACGAACTCATCACAGATCATGAGAGAGACCGCCGTATTGAACAAACGGAAAAATACTACCGTGAATTGATGGAAGATGAAAAGCTCGTTGCTGAAGTCTCTAAGGCGCGAAAAGAGATGGAGCGCGAACAAGACGAGATCCTCAAAGAGTATGCTGAAGCAGAGAAGAGGTGCAAAGAGTATATGAACTACGAAGAGCGCCTCAAGCGTATTGAACAGGGCCTATGGGGACTCTACGCACGCTATACAGAGTACCAATTGAGCTATATGAGCTCGATGCCTTTCTACGATGCAGAAACCTTCCCTGACTTCCTCGACTTAAGGAAGTAGTCTCGATAAGCAAGGCCTGGATACCATCAAAAGATCCAGGCCTTGCTTTTTTTCTTACACCAATTTTTCAAATTCTTCTTCGGTGAGAATGGGAACGCCCAGGCTCTGAGCCTTGTCATATTTGGAACCTGGATCCTCTCCAAGGAGGAGGTAATCGGTCTTTTTGCTGACAGATGAGCTAACCTTCCCTCCCCGTTCTTTGATCAATGCCCCCGCACTCGTTCTTGTATAGTTGTGCAAGGTCCCGGTAAGAACGAAGGTTTTTCCAGAGAACGGATGATCTGTCGTTTGTGTCTGGACAAATTTTTCTGGTCTGAGGCCTCGTTCGTATAAAAGCTCGAGCTCTTGCAAATTGTCCGGGTCTGAAAAATAGGTCACGACAGACTCAGCGACTTTTTCCCCAACACCATAGAGACTCAAAAGATCTTCTTCGGTTAGTTCCTGGAGTGCTTCAATTGTGCCGGCACGTCCAGCAATCAGTTCTGCCGTCTCTTTACCCACATGCTCAACACCAAGAGCCATGATGAACTCTGGAAGCGTCGCTTTCTTTGAAGCCTCGATGCTGTTCAATAAATTTTCAACCGATTTTTCTTTAAACCCTTCGAGTTCGAGGAGCGAAGAGGCCTCTAGTGAGTAAAAATCGGAAGGGTTCGTCACGAATCCCTTTTGGACCAGCTGTTCAACCACCTTCTCTCCCAGGTGTTCGATATCAAGGCCTTGCTTTGAAGCAAAATAGATGAGACGACGCAGTTTTTGTGCAGGACACCCTCTTTTGTTCGGGCAGCGTAGAGCCACTTCATGTTCAGCTTTGACAACAGGTGTGCCACAAACGGGGCATTTTTTGGGCATTTTCCAAGGGGTAGAGTCGGCAGGTCGAAGATCGACCACGACATGATCGACCTTGGGGATCACATCTCCCCCTTTTTCAATCACGACACTGTCTCCAATCCGGATATCTTTACGCTGCACTTCCTCTTCATTATGAAGAGTCGCTCTAGAGATGGTGCTCCCTGCAAGGAAGACAGGTTTCAGTTCTGCAACGGGGGTTAAGACTCCTGTCCTTCCCACTTGAACGGTGATTCCTAAAATTTCCGTCGTCGCCTGCTCAGCTTGAAACTTGTAAGCAATCGCCCAACGTGGGGACTTTCCTGTCGTTCCAAGGCGCTTCTGATCCTTAAGGGAGTCGACTTTTAAGACCACTCCATCAATTTCGTAAGGAAGGGACTCTCGTTTTTTTTCAATGCGGTTGACAAAGTCCCAGATATCATCAACAGAATGACAAGTAGCGGTTTCTGTGAGGGTCGGCAGGCCGACCTTCGAGAGGTAATGATGTACGTCGTGTTGCCACTCAAGAGGCACTTCGCCACTCTCTACACACGCATAGAACACCACAGAAAGCCCTCTTCCCGCTGCAAGAGACGGATCTAATAGTTTCAGCGAACCTGCAGCTGCATTACGAGGGTTGGCCCATAAAGGCTCCCCTTTTTCCTGCCGTTCTTGGTTGAGTTTTTGGAAAACAGCCTTAGGCATGAACACCTCGCCTCTCGCCTCGAGCGTAGTAGGCAACTTCTTGCCATGCAGCTTCAGCGGAAGAGAACGGATGGTACGGAGGTTTGGGGTGATATCATCCCCCCTCTTTCCATCCCCTCTAGTCAGGCCGCGGATGAAGACTCCCTCTTCAAAGAGGCAAGAGACGGCGATTCCATCCATCTTTAGCTCTGCTGTCAACGTCAGAGAGTCATTTTCCAGCAGTTTTGCCACTCTTTTGATAAAGTCCTCAACCTCTTCCTTGGAGTAACTATTGGCAAGAGAGAGCATCGGCTGTGAATGTGTGACCGTCTTGAAGCCCGTACTCAGTGCTTCATTGACTCGCTGAGTGGGAGAGGCACTGGTCACCCATTCGGGATGGCGTTTTTCCATCTCTTCAAGGCGCTTGAGTAGGTGGTCAAACTCCTCATCCGAAATCGTGGGAGCGTGTTCAATATAATAGCGGTGGTTGTGTTTCCAGATCTCATCAGAGAGTTGGAGGTAGTCTGCGTGGGTCTCTTCTTTCATCCATTCAGTTCACGTTAAACAGGAGGGTTGATAGGGGTGGAATTGCCATCTGAACATACGTCTTTCCCTCATTCTTTTCAATGACTGGAGCGGGACGCTTGACTCCAGTTCCCCCATATTGAACCTCATCTGTCGAAAAGAGCTCTTCAATGTGCGTGACCCCCTCTAATGGAAGGAGGTATTCGGGGTGAGAGCCTTCCCTAAAGTGGTGGACCACCAACATTTTTGACCCCTCTTCTGAAGAGCGTATATAGCTGATGACACAGTTGTCTAAATCACTGAAATCCACCCAGTCAAATCCTCTAGAGGTGGTATCTTGTTCGAAGAGTTCAGGCCGTGAGAGGTAAAGGTGGTTGAGCTCTTTCACCATCTGATGGACTCCAGCATGGAGAGGTTGCTCAAGTAGACTCCATGGAATTTCCTTCTTGCAGTCCCACTCTGTCGGCTGCCCTAACTCCCCTCCCATAAAAAGGAGTTTCTTTCCTGGCTGGGTCATCATGTAACTATAGAGCAGTCGTAGGTTAGCAAACTGCTCCCGCTCGTTGCCTGGCATTTTACTCAATAGACTCTTCTTCTCGTGCACCACCTCATCATGAGAGAAGACAGAGATGAACTTCTCTGTAAAAGCATAGACAAGGCCAAAAGTGAGATGACGGAAGTAGTTCTTTCGCTCGTCGTGAGGCTTGGAAAAGAAGGTCAGTGTGTCATTCATCCAGCCCATGTTCCACTTGAGGTCAAAACCCAGTCCCCCCTCTTTGACAGGCGCCGTAATTCCAGGAAAGGTTGTCGACTCTTCGGCAATCATCAGCGCCCCAGGCACCCGCTCATGGACCACTTGGTTGAGGTGTTGAAAAAATTCCACCGCTTCGAGGTTCACATTATTTCCATGGACATTCGGGGCCCACTCTCCATACCCCCTTCCATAATCTAAGTAAAGCATGGACGCAACGGCATCGACTCTGAGTGCATCGACGTGCATCTCTTTTAGCCAATAAATCGCATTTGCGATGAGAAAGTTGTAAACTTGCGGTCGACCGAAGTGAAAGATATGGGTGTACCAATGGGGATGAAATCCTTGCTTCGGGTCTTCGTGTTCGTAAAGAGGGGTCCCATCGAAAAGCCCTAGAGAGTGCTCGTCGGTCGGGAAATGCGCTGGCACCCAGTCTAAGATCACTCCTATGCCTGCCTCGTGTAGGGTGTTCACCAGCGACTGAAAATCAGCAACGGAACCATACCGACTTGTCGGAGAGTAATACCCCGTCACTTGATACCCCCAGGACTCATCCAATGGGTGCTCTGAAACCGGCAACAGCTCGACGTGGGTGAATCCCATTTCTTTGCAATAACTGACGAGTTGACCCGCTAAATCTTTATAATTAGGAAAGCGATCTTTCCCTTTTTTCCAAGAACCGAGGTGCACTTCGTAGATATTCATCGGTTGATCTTCAAAACTCCGATGTACCCTCTTCTCCATCCACTCTTGATCGCTCCACACAAACTGACTGTAATCAGAAACAACGGACTCTACCTCAGGCCGAAGGGCGCTTTGTAGGGCATAGGGATCGATCTTCGTGAGAAGCTCTCCTTTCGCACTCTTGATCTGAAATTGATAACACTCGCCAAGGCCAAGGCCTGGGATAAACAGCTCCCACACCCCAGGATGTCCTAAATACCGCATCGGATAGAGGTAACCATTCCACCCATTAAAGTCGCCGACCACAGAGACCGATTTAGCCGAAGGAGCCCAGACAACAAAGCGGATACCTAAAGCACCTTGATGGCTGATTTGACGAGCCCCCATCACTTCATAGAGCTGATAATGATTCCCTTCATTAAACAGATGCTGATCAAACTCACCAAAAGAGGGGTCAAAGGCATAGGGGTCATGAGCAAGACCTCCATTAGGAAGCTCAATTTGGTAATCGAGCGCTGTGGCTTCTAAAGGGAGGGGGTATTCAAAAAGTCCACCGGCGTGGATTTGAGAGCAGCTTTTTTTCTCGCCGAAGAGATAGATAGAGGCTTCCTGCTTTCCAGGTCGCCATAAGCGCACCCACTTTTGTCCCTCATTTTCACAGATACCAAGGAGCTGATGAGGGTCTCTTGCCTCAGCATGAAATAAACTGTAATACTCTTGATAAAGGTTCTCTCTTAAACCTGGAATCATCGCTCAAAGTTGTCAAGGAGGTACCTTCCGTCTTTTTCCAGGGTGAGGGGTTCCCCACTCGATTTCCACTGGCCTCGATCACACTTATGGGACCGCAAACGGAAACGCTTGACTCTCTTTGGCAACGTTAGCGCGATTTCGATTTTTTCGCTACAGTCGATCGCAACTCTACGAAGGACTTTTTTTGTCCATTCGAAATCGATTTTTGCACCCTTAACCTCTTCAATACCAGTGACTCTACCGCAATAGAGAGGAGAAGGGAGCGCTGGAAGAAGCTCAATTCCCAAGCCCTCCACGGAGTAGAGAAGCTTTTCAATCAGGCGCGCTCCTTCTGTCAAGAGAGGCAACGGAGAGACATCAGCCTCTACGTGAGAAAGCCGCTCCCCCTGATGGAAGAGATCCCTGGTAGTGGGGGTGAGAAGACCATGAAAGGCCAGTCTCCAACATTTTTCAAGAAGCGGAAGACGCTCTTCAGGCAATTTTTCTGAAAGTGTAGAGAGCTCCTCCAGCAGATCCAGTGTTCCTCCCTGACCCAATGGGACTTCTGGCATCATTCTCCCTAGCTTAGCCCAGAAGGGCAGAACCTCTTGAATACAGTTTCTCTTTACAACCTGCTGCCAGTCTGCTTTTTTGTGGCAGCCAAATGAAATACGAGGAAGAGGTGGATTTTTTGAGGGTTCAAAGTGACTCCCTAAGATGAGATGCCTCTCATCTCCGTCGTCAAATAGAACACTCTCTCTATTTCCGAAAAGATGGAAACGGAAAAAACCCTCCTGAGCGTGTCCACTCACTTGAATTGAAGCAGACTCTAAATCTAACGTGGCACTCCACTCATGAATCGGCCCTGTGATATCAAGTGCAAGTTCATGGACCGGATCCCCTCCCCCCTTTCTTAAATCATGGAAAATCAGATGAGTGGGAAAGAGTTGCACAGAATAAAAAGAGCGTGGAAGTGGAATCAGGGTTCCATACTGATGAGTGAAAGGTCTCAAGCGTTCTCTAATCTGAATTTTCATGAGACGACCCTTCCCTCTAAAGCATGGGGGAGATTGCGTATCAGCTCTACTTCAACGATTTCGTTATTGGTGTACCCTTCTTTCGGAAAAACTACCTCTAAAAAATTGTCAGTATGCCCAGAGATTAATGTGGGATCGTCCTTTACTACGGACTCAGTCAACACTTTCATTCTTCTGCCAACATATTGATTACGGAGTTGATAGCTCATCCTCTCCGCCCTCTCGAGAAGGCGATTTTTTCTCTCCTGGATCACTTTTTTCGGGACCTTATTGGGATAGAGGTTAGCTCTTGTCCTAGGTCGATCGCTATAAGGAAACATATGGACTTTTGAAAAAGCCACTTCATTCATCACATCCAGTGTTTCTTCAAAATCTTGTTCTGTCTCTCCTGGAAAACCCACAATGATATCCGTCGTAAAGGTAAAATCAGGGCAACTGTTTTTCAGCCGCTGAACCGTATCAAAAAACATCTGACGCGTGTACTTGCGGTTCATCCGCTTCAGCACTACATTTGAACCCGACTGAAGTACGATGTGCATCGACGGAGAGGTCTTCTTCCCTTCCATCACCGCAGCTAACAGGTCGTCATCCACCTCATCAGGGTCGATCGAAGAGATACGAAGCCTCTCAAGACCAGGAAGAGGGTCTATCGCTCTCACAAGATCTGCAAGAGTCGCTGGCTCTTCCCCTTCTTTTGGCGCACCATCAAAATCTCCAATGTTGATCCCCGTAAGAACAATCTCTTTAAAGCCGTTTTTCAGGAGCGACTTTGCTTCTCCCACGATTTCATCAAGGCGCCTCGAACGTGATCGTCCACGCACGTAGGGAATGATGCAGTAAGTACAGAAAGAATTGCAGCCATCTTGGACTTTTAGAAAGGCACGGGTGTGGGCGTCAAAACGCTGAATTTCAAATTCAGGATAGGTGTCTAAGTCGGGAAACAGAGTCTGGATCAACTCCTCTTTACTTTTATTTGGAACAAGATGGGACACCCCTTCGATACTCTTCACCTGATCGGGATGTGAATCTGCAAAACAACCCGTCACAACGACCTCAGCCCCAGGATTTTCTCTTATTAGACGCCGAATTTCATGTCTAGAGGAACTATCTGCAGAGGCGGTCACTGTGCAGGTATTGACGACACAAATGTCGGCTTTTTCCCCTGGAGCTGCACGAGACATGCCTAACGACTCTAGCTGATCGTGAATCGCTTGTGCTTCATATTGGTTTGTCCGGCAACCAAGGGCTGTCGTGATAAACTTCTTTTTTTTCATGGGGTCTAATTATAAAGGTTTTTCAGCGGAAAGTCTACATGAAAGCCTGTCGAAAATTGGACAAAATGCCCCCCATTTTAGGGGGTATCGCCCCAAGAATTATCCAACAAGTGGGGCACAGAGGCGGTGGACTGCGGCGTAAATCGCTGTAGAAAGAGAAATTTCATCTGGACTACGTACCTCTTGAGAGTTTTGAGCAAACCGATCTCTAACCAGAATGGAACGAGTTTCATATGCTAGAATGCTGGACTCAGCTCGAAAGTTCAGCTCCCAGTCACTTGCCTGCAAACTCTTATACCCCCAGTTGCTGCTCCCTCCATAAACGATATCATCCACCACCATGACTTTTTTGTGGTACGAGGCATCCTCCACCGAGTACTGAAAGATACGTATGTTTGCCCTTGCCTCCTCAGGAAGGTCAGAGCAGAGTTGATAAAAATTATAAAGACTTCGTGGGACAAAGAACTGGTGAACGGGAGGATGTCGACCAACAAGACCATTGGAAATAATCCGAATTTTAATTCCACGCTTCGCAGCATTAGCCAAAGCATTTAACAAAACATCCGGGGGGTGAAAGTAAAACTGAGCAATCACAATCGACTCTTTCGCCCGGTCAATATCACGAACCAGCTGGGTCAAATAACTCGAATCTCCTTGTTCGGGTCCTGTTGCAAACACCTGCATACGGACGTCCTCCACCTTATGTAAGTGCGAATCAAAATTCCCAACTTGAGTGCGAGAACTCGCCCGTGTTACAGCATTGAAATCATACGACTCTTTAAGCATATCAAGAGCTAAACAAGGGGCAAGTTGATTTTCCTGTTCTTTGAATTTTTGGGTCATGACATCGAGTTGACTCAAACTCTTACTCCTCACTCCCAAACGCAGAACTTGGCGTGCAAGATAAAGAATCTGTGAGTCAACACTTCCCTCTAAAGTCGAAGGATTTTTGCAACTAAAAGCCCAGTCTTGATCCCGGTATTTTCCAGCTAGAAGTCTTTCAACAAGGCCTCCACTTCTTGGTATTTCATCAGGGGCTGAATGGTTAAGGCCAGAGTGTCTAGTAAAAGAGTCTAAGAGGAGACTGCCCCCCAAAATCGCATATTTCCAGTCTACAACGAGCGCTTTGACATGGCTCATTGTCACCTTTAAACCTGGCTCATAGTGAAGGAGCTTATCAGTTCTAATCAATTCGAATCGGCGAGGAAATTTTCTTTGTAATGAGTTCAGCTTCTCCCTATTCGACTTTGTTTGGCACATACTCGAGGAAAGCAAAACGACACGGAGACTCTCTTTTTTCTTCATTCGTTCATCGATCAACTCCAAGATCTCATCAAAGGATTCCCCTCCACAGATGTTCCCAGACAAAATGATCGAGGAGTGGGCTGACTTGATCATCTCCTTGCGCATCGTATGTGTTGCGACCGAATCATCTAGGGCAACACTCGAGACTCTCCCGTCATAAATACGATACCGTCCCTCTGTGTGGTTACCTTCTAGAGGGTTTGCATTAAACACTCCAACGCTTTTCATTTGCTCTTTCTTGTAGGCAAGCACAGAAAAAAGGCAGTAAATTGAAAAAATGGCTGTCATCCCTGCTCCAGCAGCCGCAACAAATAGACAGGGAGCAGCAGCAGCGGCGATCATTCCTGTGGTTACGCTCAGCAAACCTACAGTTCCGAAACAAACAGTGATGACAAGAGATCCCATAGTTAAACCCACCATGATCTCTTTCTTTCGCTCAGCGGCGAGCAACTCTTTTGTAGAACCAGGTGAAAAGTGCTGACCGAAACCAGAGTCGACAGGTTGCGTTGTAAAAGCGGGAACATGAAGAGTATTTGTTCCACCTAAACCCAGAGGTGATGCCAATTAATGCCTCATTTTTTTTAATAATGAATCAAACTTTTTAAATAGTAGATTTTTGTAACGACAATTTCAAGAAATAAAATAATTAATACTGAAATACTGAGAGTTTTTCAGCAATTTCATTAGGAAGCACCGCTCTAAGGAGGACGTCATTCTCTTCATATTCTTGATGGAGAACTTCCCCCTTTGATAAGACCGCGCTAACGTGATGGAACTCACTTTGTGGAATACGAAGACGCACCTCTGTCCGCAGCTCTTTCAAGCCGTCCATCATACTTTGCAGGAGACCCTCAAAACCCTCCTTTTTTCCAGCAGAAATGGCCACGATTCGAGGAAATTTGGTTTTAAAGTAGATCAGCTTAGAGGGATCATCAAGTTGATCTATTTTGTTTAGGACAGTGATCACGGGTTTATTCTCTACGTTTAACTCCTGTAGCACAGCTGCCGCTGCGTCAGCGTGCTCATGAGCAAAGGGATCACTCACATCGATAAGATGAAGCAAGATATCCGCTTCCATTGACTCTTCTAGAGTGCTCTTAAATGAGGCCACCAACTGGTGTGGGAGCTTACGGATAAAACCAACTGTGTCGATGAGTAGAGATTCTTGGTTATTAGGAAGCTGGAGTTTTCTTGTGGTGGTGTCTAACGTGGCAAAAAGTTTATCTTCGATCAAGACCTCAGCGCCCGTCAAAGCATTTAGAAGTGTCGATTTTCCAGCGTTGGTGTAACCAATGATTGCGAATGTGGGAATTGCATTGCGCTTTCGCAGCACCCGTCCCGTTTCCCTTTGCTTGGTCACTGTCTTGATTTCTGTTTCCAGCTTAGCAATTTTTGTATTCAGGATGCGGCGGTCAATTTCAATCTGCTTCTCCCCCTCTCCCTTCAAAAATTTCCCTGAGCCACCCGACCCCGTTTGACGATGAAGGTGTGTCCATAAGCGCTTCAACCGAGGGAGTTGGTATTTCATCTCCGCGAGTTCTACCTGCAGTTTCGCTTCACGAGTGTGTGCGGAGGCGGCGAAGACAGCAATGATCAACTCTGTGCGATCCATCACTGTCAGTTTGAATGCTTTTTCTAAGTTTCTCTGCTGTGCCGGCGAAATCTCCTCATCCAAAATCACCACATCGACGCCGAGCTCGGCGGCCTGTTCGACCAACTCAGCCACTTTTCCTGAGCCAAAAAATGTCGCAGCGTCATACTTCCTCAAAGGAACAATGACAGAATCGACAGTCTCCGCCCCAAAAGTTCGAGTCAGCTCTTTCAGCTCTTCAATGTGTCCCGTCGCCATCTCTTTTCCTTGGGACTGGTTTGTGATGGCTATGAGAAGAGCTCTTGGTAACTCTTCGGTCTCTTGTACTTCAGACATTATCTTATTTCCCACTCAATTTGCATACCATCATACGCGAGTTCGACTTCTTCTGGCAAGTAGGCTGAGACGGGCTCATAATCCAGATCGTGAGCAATATGAGTCAGGTAAGTTTTCTTGGCACCCACCTTCCTGGCAAAATCAATCGCCTCATCCACTGTCAAGTGGAGGTCAGAAGGAGTGAAGCGTAGAGCTGATATAATGAGTGTTTCTACCCCCTCCAAATCTTGAAAAAGGGTTGCTGGATAATGTTTAATATCAGAGGCATATGCAAGAGATCCAAAGCGGAAACCATTGACCTTCATTCCGGCTTGTTCAAACGTAAAGTAGCGGATTTTCTCCCCCTCAAAATCCAACACTCCACGCTCTCCATCGAAAGTTTTACAGTGAAACCTAGGAAGGATTGTTTTAGAGTTGGGACAAGGAGAAAAGATATAGGCAAATCGCTGATGTAGGTCTCTCCATGTTTCTTGAGAAGCATAGGCAACGAGTGGATCATTTCTTTGAAAGAAAAATGGGCGTAAATCATCGATTCCTCCCACGTGATCTTGATGCGCATGTGTCAAAAGAAGCAGATCTAAATGATCGATATTGTAAGACAAGCATTGCGCTCTAAAATCGGTAGATGCATCGATGACGATATGCTGATCACCAATCTCGATGTACACTCCTGCGCGCAGACGCTGGTTTTTGGGATGCCCACCAAGACACACCTCACAACGGCAACCGACGACAGGCACCCCCATCGAACCTCCTGTTCCCATCATCGTGAGTCGAGCACGTTTACTCATCAAGGACGATCTTTTCTGTAAGAGCTTGAATATCCTCGTGGGTATAGGTCACCCACTTAGACTTGGACTCGGGAGTTTTCATTTGAACACGGAAATGGTTTCCATCTTCCGAAAATTGGATCTCTTGAAAAGGAGTGCTTCTCGCATTCTTTTCCCTGCCAAAGATCACAAGACGGGCGCCCACATCACCAAAATTTTCTCCCTCTGTCACAGAACCTTTGTCACCCTGGACTAATCTATAAAACTGCTTGTACTCAGGGATAGTGACCTCATGCCCCGACCACGAGACGTCACCCTCTTTGTGATAGAAATATTCGATATGATCAAAAGTGAAGGAGCCGTGCCCCTCTTCAGAGAAACTCTCAATGACATCCGCAGAGAGAAGGCTATTTTTTGCTGAGATCGTTTCTGGGGGACTGTAAACGACTAATAGACCTACAACCATCATCAAACCCGTAAAGACCCCTAAAAAAAGGATCATCAAGATCGAACCGACCTGTTTTTTTTGTGCACTTGTCATCGCAAAAGCTCGGATTTCCTCTTTTCTCGAATTTGTAAGCCATTTTACTAAAGCCGAGAAAAATAGTATACTTTTGACAATGAAAAAATTAGCAATCGTCGGATCAGGACTCTTTGGCCTAGCCGCTGCCGAAGCACTTCTAGGGGCATTTGAGATCACTTGCTATAGTCAAGAGGCTCCCTCAGCCTCCGAAGCAGCACTAGGACTCCTCCATCCGTTTGTCGGAAAGGAAGCCAAACTCAATGACAAAGGCCGAGAGGCTCTCGCAGCCAGTTTGGATCTGTTGGAGAAAGCAAGCTCCTATGTAGAAGTCCCTTTTCACCGAGAAACGGGATTGCTTCGCATTGCCATCAACGAAACGCAGGCTCAAGCCTTCCAGAAGTCAGCTGAACTCCACCCAGAGATCGAGCTCTATTCTAAACAGAAGTGTGAAACATGGATCACTGGAGAGGCTCCGCATGGTGGCTGCTTTATCCACTCGGCACACTCGGTTGATACCCCCACCTACTTAGTGGCATTGAAGAAGTTCTTAATCAAAAAGGGTTGCCGTTTCGTTCACCAACAGATCGAAAACCTCGCAGAGTTAGATTCCTACGATCAGGTCCTTCTCGCTACGGGGGCATCCACAGCTCAGCTCTTTCCCTCCCTAAAACTTCAGATCATTAAAGGTCAGCTTCTCACCTTTTCTTGGGATGAGCAACTTTCCCACCCCCCTTTTCCCATCATGAAAAAAAAGACCCTAGCCGTCTCTGACTCCCTCTCTGCATGGGCTGGGGCCACGTATGAAAGAGATTTTGAAAGTGCAACTCCAGATAAAGAAACTGCTGTCAATGAAATCATCCCTGAAATTCTTGCACTCTATCCTGAGTGGAAAGTCCCAAAAAAAATCCAAGTCCGCGCAGGGCTCCGGGCTTTCACCTCCGACCGCAGACCTCTCGTTAAAAGAATCCACGAACGTCTGGTGATTGCAACAGGCCTTGGATCCAAAGGGCTTCTCTATCACGCCTTCTACGCTCGGAATCTACTCTCTCTTTTCGAAGGATAGTTTTTCAAAAAAGAGCTGACAGAAGTCTTCGACGGACATCTCCTGATGGAGGTCCTTCATGGCTTCTCCAACAGCACTCTGCACCCCTTGAACGATCGTCTTATCGTCACACACATAGTCATTCCAAGTCACTTCTGACAGACAACTGACAAAGTGAAGGAACTCTTCCTCTCTAAGATCAACCATTCGCATTTCTAAAAAGTTTTCAGCGAACACGTCTAGATAAAACACACCTGCAGAAATCGATGCCTCTTCATATAGCTTAGCAGCGATGTACGACTCAGACTGCTCCTGAAAAATCTCAGCACCTCTTTCACCATTCACCAATTCCTCAAGGCATTTGAGGAAGAGATCACTCGCTCCAGATGAATCTTCTTCTTGAATTTTCACCTCTTTCTCCAATCGATTTCCAACACTAGACTTCTCTTGTCTTTGCAGTGCCTTTTCCCCCTCTTTTGAGACAGGATTCTGAGGGGTCATATTTTCTCTATTATCAGGCCAAACACCCTCAACAGGTCTTTCTACTCTTGGCATAACACCTCCTTATTCAGGAAAAAGCTCCAAACCAATTTTACTATAGTAAGATTCGAGAAATTGCTTCACTGTGGTCTCTCGATCACATTCTTTTAGGGCCTCAGCACTGGCACCCACGACCCAATCTGTCAAATTCTCTTCAGTTTCATAATGGTATTGATAACCCGTCATCTCGGTCATGCAGTTAATCAGGTGACTATATTCACTTTCAGACAATGCGGTCATCCTCCTCTCTCCAAACTGCTCTTCTGGTTGTTCCATGATTCGACAGCACGCTTCATAGAGACCCACGGTTGCTTTTGGAAACTCACTAGGGTCCATCGTTTTTCCGTCAGGATGCATATATTTTTGAATTTCCACAGTTTTCCAAAGCTTGTCCATGGCTAGCAAAAAAGCATCCTCCTCTGAAATTCCCCCAATCCGCTGCTCCGCAGCAACAGAAGCCTTCTGTGCCTCTTCCAGACCGCGGCGCGTTGCCAAATCTACACCTTTATTGATGAGCTCTCCAGCTCCTCCTATCGCTTTGCCAAGACCTTGGAGAACCTCTCCTCCTTTCGATGTCACTGCGTCAGGAGACTCTGAGGTCTCGCTACCTTCTACTCTACGTTCCTGTGGCTCAAACGGCCCAGGTCCACTTATATTGCTCATAGCTCTCCCCCTCTTTCACTAGGAAGAAAAGCAAAAGCCGTGCCAGGAATTAATAAATGATATCGAAGCTAGAGAAAGTGACCTCTGGAGGTCTTTTTTGATGAGAGTAGGGATTTTCAGGATCGAGAGTAAAGTGTGAGGAAAGCTGGGCAATGAGAGCCTGGATCGCCTCTTCCTCCCCATGAGCAATAAGTTCCACAGAACCATCGGAGCAGTTTCGCACCGTGCCCTTCAGGCCGAGTTTTTGTGCATGTTCTTTGGCTGTTGCACGAAAGAACACTCCCTGCACCCGTCCATAAAAACGGATCGTGTGCTCCATCACTCTCCCTTATAGTAGAACTTGGGCCGGGTGATGGGAACTCCTTTACCGCCACGTGCTTCCGTCCGTTCATAGATGATTTGCCGGGTGATTCCGACGACACGAGAGAGTCCAAAGAGGACGGTAAAATACTCGGGGTATCCAAACCCAGCCGCCGTCAGTGCAGTTCCTGAAATGGCGTCAACGTTGGGATAAGGGTTTGAAATTTTGGGATTTTCCTTGAGAACTTTTGTTCCTGCTGTTCGAAGCAACGTGGCAATTTTGACCAAAGGATGGTTTTTATAGAATCTATCGGAAAACTCATAAAGCACGGTGGCTCGAGGATCCTCTACGCGAAGAACAGCGTGACCAAACCCATAGACGAGCTCTTTATTTGAAAGACGTTGACGGATCAGGGCTTCAACCTGCTCCGCTGTGGCATTCTCCCCTAACTCGTCGAGGACCTGTTTCACAAACTCTAAACAGTCTTGATTGGCCTTTCCATGCCGAGGTCCAGAGAGTGCATCAATACTTGCTGAAAGCGATGCGTAGAGGTCTGCGAGCCCCGAAGCCACACACTTTCCTGTAAAGGTAGAGAGGTTTCCTCCGCCGTGATCAAAATGAAGAACATTGAAGAGCTTGAAGACCTGCTCAAGCGGACCACGATCGGGCACTTCGACGCCTATCATCGCCGTAAAACGCTCCATGTAGCCGAGATCAGAAGAGACCTCGTTCATCTTCCATCCTGCATGATGGTTAATCAGAGTCGCCACGAGCTCGGGAACACGTGCTACCAGATTCAGCCCATCTTCGTTCCAATCCTCTGTCGCTTCAAACATTCCCGCCAAAAGAAGGCTCGCGGAGAAGAGTTTCATCGGATGGCCATCACGAGGAAGTTGACGGATCGCGTCGACTGTTTTTTTCGAAAGCTGGCCCCGCTTTTTCAGTTCATTGGAGAAAGCTTCAAGCTCACTTTCATTCGGTACAGTGCCATAGAAAAGGAGGTAGATCACCTTTTCCGATGACCATTCGGCCATTTCAGAAACTTTCTTTCCTCGGTAATAGAGTCCCTTTTCTGGGTCTACAGACGAAGTGACGCAGTATCCCACTGGATAGCCCCGCATCCCGGTTTCTAACTGCTCTTCTGTCACTACAAATAGCTCTTTTGTCATAGCACCAACTCTTTTTCTTCCAACAGCTCTTTTTCAGATAAAGCGATTTTTTCTTTTAAGAAGTCATTCCATTCTAACCCATCTACAATTTCCATTTTTCCAGCAGCGTTTACACGGACTGGAAAAGAGAAGATGAGCCCTTCGCGAACTCCATAAGGATTTTCATCTGAACTGATTCCGACTGAAAACCACTCTCCCTCTTCTGTGGGAGTGATGGCAGAACGCATGGAGTCGATGGCAGCGTAGGCCGCGGAAGCCGCAGAGGATTTTCCACGCGCTTTAATAATGGCAGCACCTCTCTTTTGAACCGTTTCAACAAACTCCCCTTCAATCCAGGAGTTGTCATCAATGACATCAATCAATTTTTTCCCATCGATTGTGGCATGATAAGCATCAGGCACCTGTGTGGAAGAGTGATTTCCCCAAATGGTCATCTGTTTCACCTGTTCGACTTTGACTCCAGCCTTGGCAGCAAGCTGGCTCTTCGCACGATTTTGATCGAGGCGTGTCATGGCCATGAAGTTCTCTTTGGGAAGATCGGGAGCATTTTGCATCGCGATTAAACAGTTCGTGTTACATGGATTCCCCACAACCAAAATTTTCACATCGCGCTTGGCAACTTCATTGAGAGCTTTTCCCTGTTCGACAAAGATCTTTCCATTATCAAAAAGAAGGTCTTTGCGCTCCATTCCAGGACCACGTGGCTTGGCACCCACAAGAAAAGCGTAGTCCACATCTTTAAACATTTTTTTCGGATCAGAGCCGACTTGGATTTCCTCCAAGACAGGACTTGCCAAATCTAGGAGCTCCATTTTGACCCCTTCCAGAGCCTCCTCCATCGGAGGAATGTCAAGAAGGTGAAGAGCTATAGGCTGATCAGGACCAAGAAGGGCCCCTTTGGCAAGGGAAAAGAGGAGCGTGTAGGCAATATTTCCTGCGCTTCCTGTGACTACAATTCGCTTCAAATCAGGCATATAAACTCTCACGTATGGCAATGATATTATGATCTGGATGATAGCTCTCAAATGGTTTATTGCATATGACTTTTTTCACTACTCGATTAACAAATAGTCAGGTAAAATTGAATTCTTATGATCCGAATCATCGAGACTTTTACCTCAGTCCAGGGCGAGACCTCTTTTACCGGTCTTCCCACCTTTTTCATACGCCTTGCAGCGTGCAACCTACGTTGCAGCTGGTGCGACACCCCCTACTCTTTTGTCCGTGGAGAATCCATCACTCTCGATCAGATCTTTGAGGAGCTTGACCGCTCACGGGTCCAACATGTCTGCGTGACGGGCGGAGAGCCTCTTCTTCAAGAAGGGGTCTACCCTTTGATGGAGCGTCTCGTAGAAGAGGGGTATACCATTAGCTTGGAAACCGGAGGCTCCCTTCCTATCGCCCGCGTTCCGGAAGAGGTCCATATCATCCTCGATATCAAATGTCCCGGAAGCGGGATGCAGGAAAAAAACCGCTGGGACAACCTCCATCTGATCCGCAGTAAAGATGAAGTCAAGTTTGTCGTCGCCGACCGTGAAGATTTTGAGTATGCGCTCCGTGTCATTGAGGAGCACAACCTTCAAAAAAAGGCTGGAACCCTCCTCTTCTCTCCTGTTTGGGACCAGCTTGAAAGCCACGAGCTTACCGAATGGATCTTGAACGACGCCCCCTACGCACGCCTCAATCTACAAATCCATAAGTTCATTTGGGATCCCGCAACGAAAGGAGTTTAACCGTGACAGCTGTCGTCCTACTCAGCGGAGGTGCCGATTCCAGCGTGATGCTTGCTTTAGCTAAGAAAAAGCACTCTCAAATCCTAGCGCTCAGTTTTTCTTATGGTCAGCGCCATGCGATTGAACTAGAATCTGCAAAAAAGATCGCCGCCCACTACCAGGTGGACCATCAAGTTCTCGAACTCCCCCAATCACAATTTCACGGTAGCGCCCTCACCAACCAAGCCCCCCCGCCCAAAGGAAGGAGCTTAAAAGAGGTGGAAAAGAGTGGCATCGCGCCCACGTACGTCCCTGCAAGAAACCTCCTTTTTCTCTCTTTCGCTGTAGGCCAAGCAGAACTCTATGACGCAGAAGAGATCTACTTTGGTCCAAACGCGCACGACCACCACAACTACCCTGATTGCTGTCCCGCTTTTGTCGAAGCGATGCAAGCGGTCACGAACCTAGCGACAAAAACCGCGCGCGAGAAAACAGCACCACAAATCATCACTCCCCTCATCCATTTGAACAAGGCCGAAATTTTCTCTCTCGGTTTAGAGTTAGGTGTTCCTTTTGAAAAGACATTTAGTTGTTACGATCCTCAAGAGGGAAAACCGTGTGGCAGCTGTGACAGTTGCACTTTACGGAGAGAGGCATTCGCTTTTGCAAAGAGACACATAGATGACTCCTCCCTTTCGCTTCAAGAGTTTATATCTTGAAAGAGAGTGAAGCGTCCGGATCAGTAGCCGACGTGATAGAAGACTCCATCTTCTGACGAGCGCCCCCTCAACAAGTGTTAGAAGATCTTCTTGGGGATACTCTAGCTCTTCCGTATAGAAAAACTCGAGGAGTGCCTTCTCCGCTTTTTTTACCTGTTCAGCCATCTTTTGATCAGAAGAGTAGACACCCTCTTCAAGAGTCACCAAAAACTCTCCCATCCACTCTTTACCAAGGAGCTTGTCAAATAACTTAAAGATCGGTGCCGTGTCGCGTTCGGTTATCGCAAGTGAAACAAGTTTTTCCTCAATCTCCCCTTTCGTTGCAACTCCCTCTCTTCTTTGAATCCAGGGTACGATGAACGTTTTAAAGACAGCACCAAGTGACTCAATAAGAGCAAAACGGTTCACCTCTTTGAGAAAGCGTTCAGTGGGCTCTTCATAAACTTGTCGATCAGACGTCGCCCATATGGAGTCCAATCCAAAAGGCTTGAGCGCCTCTTGAAGGAAAGAAAAAGAGAGAGGGTGAAAGGCAGCTCGGAGCAAGGCTTCGAAATCGACTCGACCACTCTCTTTAGAGAAATGGGGCCCTAGGCGTTTTTGCAGTTTGTTCTGCACCTCCTCCTGCTTTTCTTCAAGGAGGTGAATGAGGCGTTCCTTGCCCACAGCACGCAACTGGGCTTCTAGCTTCTTAGAAAGGCGTAAGACTTGGATGGGCTCTTGCAGGACAAACGACGAAAGCCGCTCAGAGACGAGATCCAGTGCGGGCCCGATAGGCTCGTTGGACGAGATGGGATTTAGAGGCTCCTCTGGAGTCATCCTGGGGCTCTCTTCAGCCTTTTTTGGACCTGAGGGAGCTGTGGCTTTTCTCACCGTCGCTAAATTCACCGTCTCAACCTTATATAAGGCGTCTAGAGACTCTAAAGCGCCTGAGGTGACCTCCTGCCCTCCCTGATTAGAAAGAATACGAGGATCCTCAGCGATCGCAGCTAAAAAAGCGCTCCCTGAGACCTCTTTCTCGTCTGTCTCTACACCCCTTAAAATGGCCATAGAATTAATATAATATTCATGTAAATTTTAATGAACCTTAAAGTCAATTTGAGATAGTATAGTTGTTATGCCAGATAGAATAAACGACACAGTTTTAACGGATCAAGCAGAAATGGCTGGCTTCTACCTATCTGAGCCCCTCAAGTACAACAAAAAAGGGGATTTAGACGGTAGAATCGCGACCCTGCTAGATGCTGCAACGACCGAATGTCATGAAATTACAAAGACATGGCAGAGGGTTGTCGGAAACACCTATGTCGGTCAGACTGAGATGAAAGATCTCGCTGACAGGTTGTTCTGCGTCAGCAGCGCCATTCAAGCTCTTGAAGCAAAGAAGCGCGAAGCTGCGGTTACTGAGATTCCATTAGATGCGGAGCGTGTCGAAGCCCAGCTTCAGTATCTCAAAGAGTTCGAAGCAATGAGTCGCCTAAAAATGACCACGATGGGCCTTGATCCTGAAACAGGTGAACAAGCTTCCTCTACGCTTGTTCAGTGGATCAAGTGGGTGTGCCGTTTCTTTGATCTATTCTCTTCGAAAGACGACTGGAAAATGGAGTATCTCCGTGATCTGCTGAATGACTCCCTAGAGAGCAAAACAGACTCAGAAGCAAAATTTGAGTTCCTGCTACAAAGAGACTATGTCAGGACCAATGTCCCTGGAGATGGAAACTGCTTTTTCAACGCACTCGCCGCAGATCTTTTCCCCGGATCCACAGAGACTCAAATCAAGGTACTCGCGAGAAAGTACAGAAAGGATTTTGCACAAGCTGTCCGTGAAAATGCCGATGAAATCGACGATAACCTTGATATTCTTCTTCGCAATCCTCGTGCCCGCCATGGAAGAGATGTAGCTGATCTTTCTGTGAGTCATCATGGCACCCCGTCTGACTACATTAAGGCAAGACTGTTTGCCGATATAGCTGAACGCAATGGCGTCTGGATGGATTATGACACTGCTCTTCTGATGTCGCTCTATGTTTTAAAGCGTCCGATCCACATCATTTCCTTTGAACACAACGATGTTGAAAGAGGGAAGCTCGTCGCTTCTGAACATACGCGCTTTGGTCAAAAGGAATTCCCCCGAGAAAAGCCGCTTTATCTGTATCTAAAAGGGGACCACTACCAGTCACTCCAACGAAAAACTTAATTTCTCGGATCTGTACGCCGGATAATTTTACTGACGTTTTCTTGATTGAAGCCCTTGTACCCCTCACGGCGCTGCAGATTCTCTAAATGGCTTCCTACAGCACCCTCAGTCAGGAACACCTGTGATTGCTCCTCCGATATGAGATTTTCGTCTAGAAGCCGCTCGATGCGAGCTTCTGAAGGCCACCATCTTTCAGCTTCTGTAAAGGCCTGCTTCAAGTAACTAAAATCGGAGAAGGGGTCCATCATCTGGACTCCCCTTTTCTCTAAATCCTCTTTCAACTGATCAAAGGTAAACTGCGCTTCTAAATGGTGCATTCCGGCGCTTGTGATTGAGTCACCGTGAAGCGCACACCAGAGTCCAATTGTCCCTAGCTCTTTCTCCCCAGGAAGAGGCTCTTTAGAAAAGTCAATCATCAGCTCCTCTGGACTGAGATCCACATCCAAGAAAAGGACGAGGGACGCTGTCTCATTTTCCATCACTTGAGCTCCCCATCCCGCCTCCTCACCTGCGTAAAAACGCTCACGGCAATGAAATCCAAGAACCTGAAAAAGTTCAACAAGCAGCGTAAAGGTTTCTCTTGAGGAGCGGAACGTATGGTGGTCGTGGTTCGCCCACCCAAGACCTAAATGGTCCTGACGCGCCTTTTGAATTTGTCCTGCCCGATTTTTCGCCTGCCAAAACTCTCTTTCCACTTCGAGTACTAGTGACGCAGCGACATCCTGTCCGAGCTCGGCCGTCAGCTCCTTAGCCAGCTGGATCGCTTGGTGGATTTCCCCCTCCTCATCCTCCCCTGTACGAGGACGGGTACGCCAATACTCTTTTGCTTTCATGTATTTCGTCAGGTATGAGGAGCCGGGGTGTGTGGGCTCTAACGTTCTCGTTCCCCTTCTCTCTACGACCCAGAATTGACAATGTGAGACCTCTGTGACCAGCGCTCTACGGTAGGGAGAGAAGAGCGCACCTTCAATCTTTCTCTTTAAACCGTGCACCATCAAAAAAGCACTGATCTCATCTACTTTGATATAACAACCACTTCTTTTCCCCGTGTTCAATGCGATGGCGGGAAGCTGCGCCCGTTTATGGCGGTAAAGCGTCTCTGTTTTAGAAACGGAGTCGACAGTAAAACCGATCAATTCAAGCTCGAAGTGAAGCTCTTCATTCATTGGCAAGGAGAGATGGTCGACCCAGTCGAATAGGCGGCTGCTGGTCTGTTCGACAAGTTGTTCTTCAAAATCTGCTAGATCGGGAATACGCGAAACAATTGAGGTGAGGTAACGCTCGACAAAACGTTCAGCTGCAGGTTCCTGCTTCCACTGAAATTCAGCATTCAACTCCATGCAAACCTCCTCAGAAAGACCCTGATTAGAGAGAGGCTAGGACAGAAGGGCTCTCTTTCTTTACTAATGGAGGGTTAGCCAATTTTTGTAAACGGCCTGCTAAAACCTGATAAAGTTCTTGAACCTCAAGAACTTCTGCGACTTTCTCAAAGGGAGACTGACTCAAGATCAGCGCGCTAACAAACTTCAGATCAGCCAAGAATTCAGCAAAGGAGGCGCTCTCCTCACTTTCACTGATAAAGAGAACCAGCTCTTTGCCCCCTGATTTGAGCTGAGACAGGATCTCTACCAGCTCTTTCGTATAGAAGCTGTCAGGGGCAAGATAGACCAGCTGAGTGTCCTCAAGGCCCACTTTTAGTGCAGAGAGGTGCTGGTCATCGAAAATTTTGTTCTCGGTCGCTTGCGTCAAGAGTCTCCTTGCCACTTGGGTAAGCGTCACTTGCGCACAACCAATCTCTTCCACAGCAAGACCTGCTGCAACATTTGCGATCTGGCAGGCATGGGCCATGGAGAGCCCACTTCCCCGGGCAAGAGTGAGTGCCGCCAGGACCGTATCCCCCGCTCCAGTCACATCGCGCACCTGGCGCACCTTAGCGGGAAAGTCATGACGATTTCTCTTTTTATCAAAATAGGTAATCCCTGCTTCAGAACGGGTGATTAACAACTCTTCGGCACCCGCAGCCTCAAGAACTGCCATTCCAATCTCCTCTAAGGGAGCCTCTTTATCTAGTCCAGAAACCGCGACTGCTTCGGAAAAATTTGGTTTGATCAGAGTGGTGCCGTCGTATTTAGAAAAGTCGAGCCCTTTGGGGTCAGTAATCACAAAGATGTCATGTTTTTTAGCGCACTGAATTGCTTTTTTGAGTAGAGTCCTTGAGAGTCCCCCTTTTCCATAGTCAGAGATCGCGAGCACCTGGTGCTTTGGAATCTCTTTTTCTAAAAACCGGGTAAGTTGATCTTCAGCGGGCGGAGAGATCTCCGACACCTTTTCATAATCAATCCTAACGACTTGTTGCTTCGAAGCGATCACGCGGTTTTTGAAGGTGGTGTGAAACCCTTCTTCAAGAACCATTCCCGTCGTATCTGCCCCGCCTGTTGATAGAAGACGTAAGACTCTTTCTCCTTTCAGGTCAGCTCCCACCCTCCCACAGGCTGTCACTTCCGCTCCTAGAGCAAGGAGGCCAAGAACCACGTTCCCCGCTCCTCCAGGAAGGTCTCGCTCGGAAGAGACATGGACGACGGCGACCGGTGCCTCTGGGGAGATTCTTTCTGCCTTGCCCTCTGTATAGGAGTCTAGCATGTAGTCTCCCAGAACAAGGACTTTAACGGGTTTCAGCTGACAAAAAAGAGTGGTGAGATCCACTAGTTCACTTCCTCTTTAACGAGATAGTCTTCCACATACTCAATCACAGACTCTTCAAAGGGTGTCCAAGCAATCGAGCCAAATTCCCCCTCAAAACGCCCCATGTCAGCAGCTGTGTAGTTCTGGTATTTACCAACCAGGTCTTCAGGCATATCGACAAATTCAATTTTTGGGGGCAGCTTTAGTCCTTTGAAAACTCCATTCGCAAGCTCTAACCACGTGTGAGGCGTTCCGGTTCCCATGTTGTAAATACCGAAGACATCCTTCTTCAATAAGTCTGCTGTGATTTTTGCCACATCTTTGACATAAACGAAATCTCGCAGCTGCCCGCCATCCTCAAATTTATCTGGTTCTGAAGACTTGAACAACTTGACCGCTCCCTTTTCTGCGATCTGTCGAGTGAAGTGGACAATTGCAGAAGCCATACGCCCTTTATGGTACTCGTTTGGACCAAAGACGTTGAAGTATTTGAGTCCTGTAACTTTGTTTAAAAGACCATGTTTCTGGAGCCAAAGATCAAAGAGATGCTTCGAAAAGCCATACATATTGAGTGGAGAAAGCGCCTGAAGTCCTGAAGGATCATCTGAAAAACCTTGCTCACCGTTGCCGTAAGTTGCAGCACTAGAGGCATAGATGAAACGATGGCCGTTTTCTAGAGCATACTCACAGAGCTGTTGGCTGAAGAGAGTGTTGTTCGTGTAAAGGTAATCAGCATCTCGCTCAACAGTCGAAGAGCAAGCCCCTAAATGAATGAAGGCCTCAATTTCGCTTTCACGTCCTTTCAGCCAATCAAAAATTTCATATCGAGAGACAATCCCCTCGAACTTTTTGCCAACGAGGTTTTTCCACTTTTCAGAGGTACCCAGATCATCAACGATGATGATACTGGTGAAACCTTCATCGTTCAGTCGCTTGATCACATTGGAGCCAATGAATCCTGCTCCACCCGTGATGACCACGTATTGATCGTCATAGAGTTTCATATCCAACCTCCAAAGTCACACTTCTCGCAGTGCAAAATGCAATTGAAAAGGAGAGACTAGTTGATCAACTAGAATCTCCTTACGTTTTATTCTTCTGTTGCGGCCTCTTCTGCAGGTGCCTCTTGCGGCTCTTCAGCAGGAGCGGCCTCTTGTGGCTCAGGCTTCTTCACTTCTTGATCAGGTAAGATCTTGAGTGAAACAGAAGCTGGCACATCTTCTTTCAACTTCAGGTCGACTTTGTAGACGCCTGTTTGTTTGAAAGGGTGCTTGACGAGGACCATCTTCTTCGTCACGACGAAGCCTTCTGCCTCCAAGAGTCCTTGAATGTCCACTTGAGTCACAGAACCGAACATATGTCCTTCCTGGTCCACTTTCACAACCGTGCTTAGAGTGACACCTTCAAGCTTCTTCGCAAGCTCTTCAGAGTCTTTTTTGTCGATCACAGCTTGTTTAGCTCTCTCTTCTTGCAACTTTGCTTGCATGCGGATTGTCTGCTTATCAGCAACAACCGCTTTTTGTTGAGGAAGAAGAAAGTTTCTTGCGTATCCCGGCTTTACTGAAACGATTTCACCGCTTCGGCCAAGATCCTCTACATCATTTATGAGTAATAATTTAGTTGCCATATACGTTTCTTCTCCTAACTTCTATCAACAAAGGGTAGAAGCGCAATCATACGCGCCCTTTTAATTGCTTGTGAAAGTTGGCGTTGGTGCCATGCTGAAACGCCTGTAATACGACGAGGTAAAATTTTACCACGATCGGTGATAAATCTCTTAAGGACTTCAACATCCTTGTAGTCGATGACTTTCACGCCAGCGGCAGTGAAAGGACACTTCTTTCTCTTTTTAAAACGGCTACCGCCACGAAATGAGCGAGGTTTAGTAATTGCCATACATTTTCTCCAAAAGTTTACTCTTCAGCAAGAGGCTGAAACTCTAATTTTTCTTGAACTTTATCGGCGGTTAAAATCATATAACGCACCATATCTTCCATCAGTCGGTACTCACTCTTGACTTCATCAAGAATTTCTGGAGCAGCCTCTAGAAACACTAGAAAATAGTGTCCTTCACGATGTCTACCGATCTCGTAAGCTAGACGGCGACGACCCATATCATGGACCTTCTTCACTTCAGCACCTTTAGATGTCATCTCATCAAGAGCTTTATCAAAAGCCTTCTTAAGAGCATCTTCAGTCAAGGCTGAATTGAAAATATACATCACCTCGTAGAGGTTTCGTTTATTTTGACTCATCTATGTTTTCTCCTGTCTCCTTTTTCGGAGACTTTTTCGTTCTTTTATTCACTTCGCTCATCACTTTATTCATGTCGTCTGTCAGAAGAAGCTCTATCGCTTTTCTTCCTTGAGCTACAAAGTCGGAAAGTTCAGCTTGTTCTTCAGAAGAAAACTCTTCTAAAACAAAGGCATCGAGAGGAAGTAGTTGTTGTCTTTGACTTCCTACACCCATCCTGAGCCTTTTAAACCCGGAAGTGCCGATCTCCTGCTCTATACTCTTCAAGCCATTGTGCCCTCCTGATCCTCCAGATGAACGGAGTCTCATCTCTTTGAAAGGAATGGCCACATCGTCTGTGACGACTAAAATTTCTGAGCTCTCAATTTTAAAGTAGTCACTGTACTTTCTCACACTACGCCCACTCAAATTCATGAATGTTTGTGGAAGAAGGAGGTGAATTTCAATTCCATGCCAGTGAAATTTTCCTGTAAAGGCATTGAAATCTCTCTTTTCCTTCAGTGTGCAGCCTTGGTTCTCTGCCAGTGACTCTAAAACTAAAAATCCAATGTTATGCCTTGTGAGGTGATACTTTTTGCCTGGGTTACCAAGACCCACAATCAGCAAGCGACCTCCCTCTAGCATCTATCCCCTATCTCTTGGCAATCACGACAGCCACCTCTTCGAGGTTAGCGCGTGGTTGAACAGATTCAGGAATGGCTAAATCTTTAAGCTTTTTAAACTGCTTAATTCCTAGCTCGCGTACATCCAGTGTAAACACATCAGGGATGTCTTTAGGTAAACACTCTACCTTGATTGAGCGGATCACACGTCTTAAGACTCCACCGAGCTTGATCCCCGCGCAGTCCATGACTCCGTCGCACTCAATTGGCACTTTTACCTTCACCTTCACGCCCTCTTTCAACTCTTCGAAATCGAGGTGCAGAATGGTGTAGGTTGTTGGGTGGTATTGGATGTCTTTAACTAGAACTTTTCGCTCTTTTCCCTTTTCATCAACGAGAGTCAGTTGAGTCGTTGCAAGGCGACCTTTGACAATAGAGCGTAAAATTTGTCCAAATTCAGCACCACTTACGATGATAGCATCTGATTCGCTACCACGTGAGTAGACAACAGCAGGGATGTCGCCAGCACGTCGAATACGGCCTGGCTCCCTCTTTTTATCCAACGATCTGGGTCGGATATTCAGTTTCATAAATCCTCCGTCAGGATGTATAGAGACGCTTTGTCTCTTTATTCAAAAAACTTTCATTTAACAAAGGGGTTGAATGGACCCCGCCGAGACAACGCATTCAATAGCCTTCGCAAAGTGTGTGGCTACTGACACAGAGTGCACTTGTTTCGATTCACTCACCTCCTCTCGGAGTGGAATCGTGTCACTCACTAATAGAGCTTCTATTGGACTGTCAGCCAGGTCCTGCAGAGCCTCTCCGACTAGGAGTGGGTGCGTTGCACAGGCGATGACTTTCGAAGCCCCCTTCTCTCGGCACGCTTTCGCGGCTGACGCTAGAGTGATCGCAGTCGAGCACACATCATCAGCGAGAAGTACATTCTTTCCTTCAATATCCCCTATCACAGCTGTGATCGTCACATCTGTAGAGGATGAGCGGACCTTGTCAATTAGAGCGTAGTCCACTCCTAAAGCAGTTGCAAAATCCCTTGCGAGCTTTGCACTCCCTGAATCGGGAGCGACAACCACTAAATCGTTTAGCCCCTTCCCCTGAATGGCTTTCGCCAATAAGGGCAGAGCTTTCAAGTGATCCACAGGGATGTCAAAAAATCCCTGGAGCTGCCCCGCATGCAAATCCATGGTGATCAGGCGACTGACTCCCGCCTTTTCAAGCATGTTTGCAACGAGCTTCGCCGTAATGGGCACTCTTGGCTTCTCTTTACGATCTTGCCGACAGTATCCAAAATACGGGACCACAGCTGTGATGCTTTTTGCTGAAGCTCGCTTCAGCGCATCCACCATGATCAAAAGCTCCATTAGGTACTCGTTGGGTTCGAGAGCGATTGTCTGAACGACAAAAACCTCTTTTCCCCTGACACTCTCTAAAATCTCCACACCGATTTCCTGATCAGGAAAACGGTAAAGAGAGATATCACCGAGAGAGAGTCCTAAATGCGAAGCGATCTCTTTTGCAAAAGAGGGATGGGAAGTTCCGGAAAAAAGAAGGAAATCAGCTTCTTTAGCCATCTTTCCTCATCTTTACCGCCACATTCACTCCTCTCTTGCGAAGCACTGGGATCACTTATTTTTTAATTGGGGTGGAAGGATTCGAACCTCCGAATGGCGGTACCAAAAACCGCTGCCTTACCACTTGGCGACACCCCAAGACTAGGTGCTTCGTCTGATACGGCTGCTTCGCCGTAAACAGGATGTGAATATGTTAAGTTGTTTGAAGAATAATTTGCAAGGGGTGAATTAGTCCTCCAATTCTTCCTTTGGCTGCTCTTCTGGTTCCGCAGTATAAACATTTTTAAATACCACGTGGACAGAGCTGACATGGAGGCCTGTATAGTCAGAAATCGCCTTTGAAATAGCATTCTGAACCTCTTCTGACTTCTCAGGAATTAAAATCCCAAAACGGACCTTCACTTCCACTTTCAAGGAAACACTGTGATTCTCACTATCTTGCTCAACAGTGACTCCACGAAACCCCTCAGAGTCCCGCCCCAAAAGATGCTCTATGAAGCTTCCATCGATTGGTTGGACACCGTCAATTTCGGCCACGCATTAAAGGGCAATTGCCTTAAAAACGCGGTCCTCAATATCGCGGACAAATGTTGTCTCAGGAAGTTCTGTGCCTTTAATTGCTTTCATTTCACCATGCAGTCTATCATAGCGATAAAAAAAAGGAACGATTTTTGGACAACCTTTTCTTCTTATTGATTCTCACAGGACTTGGAGTCCTGACTGCCTATTATGCAAATACCCGAGGCCGTGACCCCTATCTTTGGTTTGCCGTCGGCTTTTTCTTTGGAATTTTGGGCTTCATCGCCCTTTTTCTTTTCCCCAACCTCAATCCTCCCCCAGTGGAGAAGCCTAAGGTGGAAGAGCCAGAACCCTCTTTCGTCCCGAATCCCTTTGAGTGTCAGGACTGGTACTATCTGAACGCAGAAAAGAAAAATATTGGCCCCCTAACCCTCACAGAGTTGAAAGACTCATGGAAGGAAGGCTCTCTCGATAGCAAAAGCTATGTATGGAACGACACTTTTGAGGATTGGAAAAAGGTGGTGGAAGTCGAGGGGCTTATAAAAGAGTTAGGAGAGAGCAAAACGCCCTCTCCTAAAGAATCGGTAGAGACTACCAGCTAGTGGCTACCAGCTTGACTTAGAAATCCCTGGAATCAGGCCGCTGAGAGACATCTCACGGAAGCAAAGACGAGAGAGCTTGAACTTTCTCAAAAATCCTCTTGAACGTCCTGTCAGCTCACAGCGATTGCGGACTCGAATCGGAGAGGTATCTCTCTTCATCTTATTCAATTTAATTCTAGCTTCTTCTCTCTCTTCAAAAGAAAGCTCCATGTTTTTCACAGCTTTCTTCAGTTTTTCGCGCTTCTCAAAGTGACGGTTGACCATCTCTTGGCGGCGCTTGTTCTTTTCGATCATTGCTTTTCTAGCCATAGTTCTCCTAAACGTCAGCGGCTCTTAAGACTCGCTGAATAAATCTTTTTTCGCTTTTTTCCTTGCTGGACCTTTTTGACGTTGCTTACGATTAGGGTCCTTCTTATTAATCACATAGAGTCTGCCCCTTCTACGGACTAGGATATCACCCTTTGAGGGATCAGCTTTGACAGAGGCTTTCGTTTTCATTTCAAAAGTTCCTTAGGTGAAATTTTTAATGATCAGCAGTATACACTAGAGGCCAAATTTCGTACAATGATCTTTTATGTTGTCATTTTAGGGCCAAATTGCTATGCTTTAGGGCAACAATTTAAAAAGTATTTAAAGGATTGAACAGTGAAACGCACATATCAACCAAGCAAGCGTCGCCGCAAAACGACTCACGGCTTCCGAGTCCGCATGAAAACAGCCGCAGGAAGAAACATTCTGCGCAATCGCCGAAGAAAGGGACGTCTCCGTCTCGCTGCTTAAGTTTCCCAAAATCCGCTCGCTTACTGAAAAAACAGGAGTTTCTCACTGTTCAGAAAAGAGGGCGGCGTCAAGTGGGTCGCTATATCGTCTTCGACTCCCTCCCCTCCAATACCGATTCACCGCGACTCGGCATGAGTGTCAAAAAAGCTTTTGGCAACGCGGCAGAGCGCAACCGTTTTAAAAGACAAATTCGCGAGATTTTCCGTCTCCATCGCCACCAACTCCCCCATCTTAGCCTCGTCGTGCGCCCCAGAAGCCACGCAAAGGAGGCACCCTTCTCAGAAATCCTGAACGAATTCCTCAAACTCATCCCATGCAACTCCTAGATCGGCTCAATCTGGAACAGAAGCAAGCCGTCACTTGCTTAGACAAAAGACTCCTTGTTTTAGCGGGTGCTGGGACGGGCAAGACCCTCGTTTTGACGAGTCGCATTGCCCACCTTCTCACGACTCACAGCGTCCCCGCCACCTCTATCGTTGCCCTGACCTTCACCAACAAAGCGGCAAAAGAGATGAAGACGCGTGTCGCTGCACTGGTGGGTGAAGAGCGCGCGGAAGGAGTGACCCTCTCCACGTTCCACAGCTTCTGCATGGAAATTCTCAAAAAGGAGATCCATCACCTCGGTTACACCACACCCTTCACGATCTATGACCCATCAGAAGTGGAGCGCCTCTTCAACTCTATTGCAAAAGAGATCCTGCGCACTGATGGAGAGATCCCCTCTCTTTTCTCAACCATTCTAGAAATCCGCAATGCGATGAACAAGGGGCTGAAACCCGAGGAGATGCCTGACAGCGGCTCCTGGCACAAAGGATTTGTCCGAGACCTTTTCCAGCGGATGCTCACCCTCATGCGCGCGCACAACGCTGTCGACTTCGACCTGATGCTGTATCTCACTCTCGAACTTTTTGACAATCATCCCGAGGTCTTAGAGAAATATAGAGAACGCATCCAGTACCTTCTCATTGACGAATTCCAAGATACAAATAGCGTCCAGTTCAAGATTGCCTCCTCTTTAGTGGGCGACAGCGGTTACCTCACCGCGGTAGGTGACGACGACCAGTCAATATATGGATGGCGCGGGGCAGATATCCGCAACATCTTAGATTTGAAAGAGGCAACCACTCTCAAACTAGAACAAAACTTCCGCTCGACTCCTACGATCCTGAGTGCTGCCAATGCTCTGATCAAAAACAATGAAACACGCCACCAAAAAGCTCTCTGGTCACAAAAGGACGCTGGGGAAAAGATCCGTCTTTTCACCACCCCAACTGAGAAGGAGGAAGCACGTGGTGTCATTTATCGCATCCTCCATCTCCACGAGACCTACCACATCCCCCTGAAACAATTTGCCATCCTCTACCGCTCTAACAGCCTTTCACGTGTTTTTGAAACGGAACTCCTCAAAACACCTTACAAGAAAAATAACTCCTACCAAAGGGGTATTCCCTACCAAATCTATGGAGGACTTGAATTCTTCGAGCGACGCGAAGTCAAAGACCTCTTTTCTTACCTCCGCGTTCTCGTCAATCCAAAGGATCAAGAGGCCCTTCTGCGGATCATCAACTACCCCAGGCGTGGAATCGGCGATACCACCCTCTCCAAACTCACGGAAGAGAACCGAAAGCGTCACCTCCCCCTCATCACCATTTTAAGAAAAACGGTGAGTGGGGAGATTGACATCGCTCTTTCTCCTAAGTCCCTTGGAGGCTTGAAAGAGTTCCTCGATATCCTCGATACAGCACAGGCAGACTTTGAATCCCTCTCCTTGACTCAAGCCATGGAAAAGCTCATCGACCGATTACAGTTTAAAAAGGTGCTTAAAGAAGAAACCAAAAACCCCAAACTTCTCGAAATCAAATGGGAAAACGTGCAAGAGCTCCTCTCGAGCCTCCACGACTTTGAAGGCGAGTCAACGGGAAAGCCGCCTCTCTCTGAGTATGTGATGGAGTCCCCCCTTCTCTCTGGATCTCAAAAAGACAAAGGAAAAGCAGAGGGACATGATGCGGTTCAGCTCATGACCTTCCACAGTGCAAAAGGACTCGAGTACAACACCGTTTTCCTGATTGCTCTTGAAGATCAAATTCTTCCCCACGAACGCTCTCTGGAAAATATCGAAGAAGAACGACGCCTGTTTTATGTCGCGATCACGAGAGCGAAAGAGAGGCTCTATATGAGCCTCTCCAAACAGCGTACCCGCGCTGGAAAAACGGCCCCCACCAAGCCTTCAAGGTTCCTCTATGAGGTTCCTAAAGAACACCTTAAGCTCACCAAGTACGAAGAAATTGAAAGTTAGCTCTCCATCCCTTAGGGTGTGGGTATGGGAAAGATTCAAGTAAAAGCCGTCTCTGGTGAGCTCACCACGATCTCCTCTGATGAGCTCCACTTCTTTAATTCAAAACTCATCTTGAAAGAAGACCCTCGCTACGATGAGGCGAGACAGCTCTGGAATGCAATGATCGACCGCCATCCTGCCTTCATTTTGCAGTGCACAACAAGCAACGATGTCATGCAAGCAGTCCGCTTTGCACACCAACACTCGCTTCTGATTTCCATCCGCGGTGCAGGGCACAACATTGCAGGTCGAGCACTAGAGGATGACGTTCTCTTGATCGACTTAAGTCAGATGCGAAAAGTTGTGGTCGACCCCAAGCAGAAAACCGTGACTGCTGAAGCGGGAGCGACTCTTGGTGATGTCGATGAAGAGACACAAAAATATGAACTCGCCCTACCGGTCGGGATCAACTCAACCACAGGGATTGCTGGACTCACCTTAGGCGGTGGATTCGGCTGGCTAAGTCGCAAGTACGGAATGACCGTCGACCACCTCCTCTCTGTAGAGCTTGTGACAGTCGAAGGGGAACTCCTCACCGTCACGAAAGAGAGTGAACCCGAGCTTTTCTGGGCACTCACCGGCGGCGGAGGCAACTTTGGAATCGTGACCTCTTTCACTTTTAGTCTTTCCCCCTTGAAGAACGAAGTGATGTCGGGTCCTGTGATCTTCGAAATCGATGAAGCCGAATCCGTTCTCAAAAACTACCGAGACTTTTGTAAGTCAGCACCGAATGAACTCACCGTTTGGTCTGTCATGCGTCATGCCCCTCCCTTCCCCTTCCTCGACGAGAAGTACCACGGCAAAAAAGTCCTCATCTTAGTGGGCCTTTATACTGGAGAGATGGATGAAGGAAAAGAGCTCCTCTCCGGGCTTGAAACCCTCGGCACTCCGATCGGAAATGGAGTTGCACCGCACCGCTTTACCGACTTCCAAAAAGCCTTTGATGGACTCCTCACTCCAGGCGCGCGCAACTATTGGAAATCTCATAATTTTATCGATGTCCCTGACGCACTGATTAAAGTGCTCGTCAACGCTGCAAAAAATCTCCCCACTCCCCATTCAGAAGTCTTCCTCGCTCAAATGGGTGGAGAAACCAACCGCATTCCAAAACAGTCGACCGCCTATCCTCACCGTGATGTCAACTTCATTATGAATGTCCATGCCCGGTGGGAAACTCCAGAACAAGATAGCCTTTGTATTGACTGGTCGAGAAAACTTTTCAAGGATGCAGCTCCCTTCGCCACGGGAGGCGTTTATCTCAATTTCGTGAGCGAGGGAGACGATGACACCGACTCCACCTTTTCCAAAAACTTTGAGCGCCTCGCGAAAGTAAAAGCAAAGTACGATCCCAAAAACATCCTCCGCTCAAACTTAAATATCACTCCTTCCCACTAAGACCAGCTCGTCAGTAACTTTTCTGTATAGTGTCGAACTATTTAGATAGAGAGACCTTTTTATCACACTTCTATGAGTTAAGAACGTAGTCAAATCTTAGTCACCCAAAAGAATGTTTTCCACTTTATATTTCGACATAATGATATCTACGAGACTAAACTGACCCTGAAATTTTTTGACATTCAATCAATAATGCACTAAACTTTAATAGTTAGTCTTCCACTTCTTGTGTTTCTTGAAGACTAGTATCTATTAGCCTACACCATAAACATACAATCATTTCCAGATTCCTAAATAAGATAAATTGCTTTAGGAAAAATGATCAGAGGAGTTTTATATGGACCCGACATCATCTTCAGGACTACCGTCATCTTCAATCCGTTACAGAGACCAACACATCTCACTTGATGGAACTGAAAGAAATTTTCATGAAGCAGTTCGAAAAATAAAACCAACCGCAGCTATTCAAGACTCAGAACCGTATGACTCTGATGAGGATTTCTCTGAATATCAAGAGCGTGAAGGCGGATATGATCCATATATTTGGAGAGACGGAGATCCCGTGCCACCCGCACGTCATACAACGGTCACTTGCATGGACGGCAACGTGAAAGGAAATGTTTTTCTAACTAAATGCCGAAATTTCATTCGTGATTTTCTTAACGCGGCTGAGTACGTTCCAGGAATGGAATATGACTCTCCAGGATCTTATTTAGCGACTTGCGCAGGTAAATTTGCAAAGATTAAGACAAGCTTAGACTGCAGTCGTCGCTTTTCACCAGGAGAGTACACCTTTGGGCGTTCTGGAGTTGAAGTAATGCTTACAAAAAATGAAAGGCTCTTTATTACTGATCAAGAACTTCGAGATTGGATCACAAATTATTTAGAGTTAGAGGTGAAGCGATGGGACTTACCCTACAAAGGCTACGATGATGTTATTGGTATCAAAGAAATTATTGCTGCAATTAAGAGTAAAATCTTCTCTCACGCAGCACCTAAACCACGACTTGTACCAGATAACCAGCTCGGCACGATACAACTTTATTGTGCTTTTCCTAAATCCTATCCTTTAGGCGATGGTCCGTATGCAGAGATTCTTGGACAAGGGGCTTTACATAAGTTTTTAGATTTCTTTAACGCGTTAATCTTTGGAGTTGAGGGATCAAGAAATAACTTAGTTTTTTTAACTGGTCTTCTCGTGTTAATCGATATGAGATATGGAAGTTATCCAGGAAGATCAGGAAAACAAGAGGGTAAACTCTTTTATGACGATTTGTTAGATCTATTTCCAATGAGTGTCACAGGTACGGGTGCGGGAAATTTTGTTGCCGAGAAGGCAATGTATATAGCAACTCGTCAACTTGAAAAGAATTCGGAGAGCCTAGAAGGAGAGCGAGCTTTAGGATTTTCTACAGTTCGAAAAAATCCTGCATGGCTTAAAGTGACACTCAAGTCGGCAATCCTGGTATATAACTGGTTAGAGAATATAGGAATAACTGAATATGCTTCGCAAAAGCCTATCCGCCGCGTAGAAGATCTTGTTCCAGTTGCAGAAAAAGATGACCTTGAAACCGCATACGAAAAAAGTGAAAAAAATCTAAGAGCTCGAGATAATTTTTTTGAAAATTTAGATGAACAACTGTACGAAGTAATCAGTCATCATTATCTAAGGTGACGATACCTCAACATTGCACTGGCAATTACAGCTAAACTTTCAAATTTATTACAACGTTAAGAAAACGATGACGTTGCTTCTAGTTTTTCTTAGAAATTCAGTGCCTCACCAAAGTAAAAGCAAAGTACGATCACAAAAACATCCTCCGCTCAAACTTGAATATCACTCCTCCCCACTAAGATCAGCTCTGCAATCCGCAAAAGCCGTGCTGTTGCATTGCTACACTCAAGAGGCGTTGCAGAAAATTGAAATTTGTAAACCGTGCGATAAGGGGTTCCCTCTAGAATAACAGAGACGAGGTAGCGACAAATCGAACGCTGGGATGGTAGGTTTGCAGGAGAAAGATGGATTGCGAGGTTGAACACCTTGCCCACCACACCCAACCGATAGGCATGATGGATTGTACTGAGTTCGCCATCAGTAAAATTTTCACGGCACTGTGTCAACAAGGCAGCCCAGTGCAGGTTCAAGTTACCTAATGATTCGTAAAATTCTGCGAATGAAGCTTGGGTTTGCACGGGAGACTGCCGGACCACATCACACATGTCTTTGCGACCTTGTGATTGTATGGTCAGCAGCCCCATATCCAGTTTAGTGGGTCATGTTCATGAGGTGACTAGAATAGGCGCGAGGCCCACCAGGAAGGTACCCTGTTCGCCCTAATTGCTCACCTTCTGGGCTAATCAGAACCACAGTCGGATAACCAGAAACTTGGTATTGTTCTTTGAGTTTTTTATTCTGCTCAGCTGTCGCTGGGTCAAGTTTGAAGCGCATGGGGTAGTCTAAAAAGACAAAGACCATCTTATCCCCCATCTCTTGAGCAAAATCAGGCTTTTCAAAGACCTCCTGCTCGAGGCGCTTACACCATCCACACCAATCAGATCCTGTGAAGAAGAGGAGTACCGGCTTCGATTCAGCTTGCGCTTTAGTAAGGCTCTCTTGGTAGTTCGTGCTCCACTGAATTCCCCCTTCATCTGCCCATGCAGGTGCGAAGGAAATCATGAGTCCAAATAGCAAGAGTGATAAGAATTTTTTCATCGGTAAGCCTCCATCGATTTATTTCATAGGGGTGTGGTAAACTATGGATCATAACTTATGAGCCCATTTCCCGAAACCATCATCTACCGTCACCGTAGAGAGAACCTTAAAAAATGTAGTTTAAGAGGCTTAGAGCAACGCCCTGACCTTCAGTTCTACACCTATCCCAAGCAGATGCTGCCCCCTCACACCAATTACCTCGTGCTCGATATCGATGCTCCTCCTCTTTCCAAACAAGATCAAGATGCCCCGCTCCTGTTCATTGATGGCACATGGAAGCTGGCCTCAGTCATGCTCAAACAAGTCGAAAAGAGCTTCCCTCAGCTGATCCGCCGCTCTCTCCCCCGTCACTTTCGTACAGCTTATCCCCGCAGACAAGAAGATCTTGAACATCCCGAATGGGGTCTCGCAACAGTCGAAGCCCTCTATATCACCCACCATCTCCTCAGGAAAGAGACCCACGGACTCCTCGACAACTACCACTGGAAAGAGGAGTTTCTAGAGAAAAATCGTGAATTTCTGTAGAATGCCTTCAAATTTATCGCATTCAAGGATGAAACGACCATGGTTGAAAACCTCTTTTTCTTACTCGACTCTGTAAACCTCACTCTCTGGGCCTATGTGGGATTCCCCCTCATTTTGGCCTTGGGACTCTACCTTTCACTCAGCTCACGCTTTGTTCAGTTAAGGAAGTTTCCCCAGACGGTCAAGCTCTTTATCGAATACACCCTTCATGGTCATAAAACCGCTGACGGAGTCCATCCAATCAAAGCCTTCTTCGCCTGCGTCGGAGGAGCCATTGGAATTGGAAACATCATTGCTGTCTGTACGGCCATTCAAATTGGGGGGCCTGGCGCGCTATTTTGGATCTGGATCGTGGCCATCTTTGGAATGATCATCAAGTACTCTGAGGTCTACCTCGGGATGATTTTCCGCCACCACGGAGCCGATGGAAAGTATGAAGGGGGACCGATGTTCTTCCTTCAGCACGCCTTCCATAACAAGTGGATACCGCTCCTCGTCGCCTTCCTCCTCTGCATCTACGGCGTCGAAATTTATCAGTTCCAAATCGTCTCTGAGTCAATCTCTCTTAACTTTGACGTGAACTACCTCTACTGCACCCTCTTTTTCTTAGTCCTGGTGATCTATGCTGGCTACGGCGGGGTGGACCGTGTTGGAACGATCTGTACAGCCCTCCTCCCTCTATTCATGGGAACCTTCCTCTTCATGGGGATCTGGGTCTTTATCATGAATTTGAGTGAAGTCCCTCATGCCATTGGCATGGTCGTGAGCAATGCGTTCACTGGCTCAGCCCCCCTAGGTGGGTTTGTGGGTAGCTCGCTCTTCCTTGCAATCTCTCAAGGAATCAAATCGGGGTGCTACGCTGCTGATGTGGGTGTTGGATACGCCGCAGTGATCCACAGCGAGAGCTCGGTTGAGGTCCCTGCAAAGCAGTCCTCCCTCATCTTCATCGACCTTTTCATGGATATTTTCATGGTGAGCTCGATCAGCGTGTTAATCATTCTCACGACAGGACTTTGGACAAGCCCCCTTCCGGCTTCTCTACTCATCCAAACAGCCCTTTCTCAGTACTTCCCCTATATGGACTTTTTCATGCCCGCATTCATCTTTATTTTGGGCTACTCTACAGTCATCTCTTACTACTGTGTAGGGCTTAAGTGTGCTGAGTACCTCTCCCCCAACATTGGAAAACCGATCTTCCTCGCTTTCTCGATCTGCTTTTTCCTCACTTTCTCTTTTGTGGATAGCATTCATGCCCTCACTGTGATGTCACTCATCCAGCTCTCCCTCCTGGTATGTAACCTCGTGGGAACATTTTTGCTACGCAAGAATCTCTCTTTTGAGATTCCTAAATAGTGAGAATTCGAAGCGGGAGGGATTTAACCAGCGACTACCTTGAGTAAGTTAGAAAAGAAGCCCACCTTCTTTGGTTCAGCTTCTTGAGCAGTTTTTGCTCGTTCTAGAGCTTCTTCATACGTCTCGGTGGCATAGGTTTGAACTTCGGGAACATATAGTAAATGCTCACGCTCTTCCTGAGGCATTTCTCGAAAGTAGGTGAGCTTTCCACCCTCTAGAACAACGCTTTCCATGGTCCCATCTCGATAGGTTCCATATGAGGGTTTTCTGAAGTTGAGTCGCAGTTTGAGTCGCTCGACAGGAAAAGGGCTTTCTGCAAGATAGGGCTTGATTTTTTGACTCGAGTTAAAAGTCTCGAGAAGTTGCTGAGCCATCTCCAACATTAAAACTCGAGCTTCCTGCTGGGTCCCTCGACGGACAACGACAAAATAACCACCCAAATCCTCAATTTGGTTGGTCATCTCACCTCCGACAGACCAGGGCTCCATTTGGTACTTTCGAATCATGTTATCTGTAAACTGATCCAGTAGTTGGTCAGCCTCTTGTTCCTTTTCTGTAACAACATGAGCAGCAGGAATTTTTATAGGAGAGTTGGCATGTTTTTGTAGAGCTTCTTCGTATGACTCCTGTAAGATCTTCCTCAGACTATCAGTAAAAGGATCCTTCGTATGGTATAAAAATGTGTTTCCCGTCCCTGTCTGAACATCTTTGCAAGCATTAAAAACCCAGTAGACAGACCCATCTGAATAAGGACCCATATTTCCAACAAACTTTAGTCCGACCCTTACCTGATTCATTGGGAAGGGTTTCGTCTCAAGGAAGGGCTGTATCTTTTCATTGGAACGAATAGTTTGCAAATACTGCTCTAGTACTGTGATCATTAAAACTCGGGCCTCTTCAATAGTTGCACGCCGATGAGCACTAAAGTCGATATATAAACTCTGAATCGTTCCATGCTTGATGCCTCCGGCTCCAGTGCATTGCAATCCAAGCTCTGTTTTCATCCTTTTTGCAAATGTACTTTCCATCTCAGACACATAAACATTGTACTCGTCGAATGCTGCATCCTCAGCCTGAAGCCTCAGCTCAATTTCAGCTTCAGTCTCAGCACAAACTGAAAAAGACAGGGACTGAAAAAAACAAATAAGAAACAACACTCTCATCCGGCTCAACTCACTATTCCTCCGAAAGTTTTTTCTTCGTTTAGCTCTATCAGATTCTCCTCTAGCGCACCTTGATAGGTTGGATCTAGAAAGGTATGGTCTCCTTTTACGGGAGTAAGAGATTTTGTAATACACTTCAGAACCCTTACAACATGTCCATTTTTTTTACTCGTATAATATCCATTTTTTCTACTCGTATAAATGTATTCATCGTCTCTAATGTAAATTTGATCTCTCACTTTGTTCATGTCTGCTAACAATTGCTCTACACTTCTTTTATCAAGTTTCAACTTGTGAATTTCTTCGGCAATGCGTCGAATTTCGTCATCATGATAGGTACCATCAGGGCGTGGGAATTTTTTCACATAGTCACGCGCAAACCAAAATGCAACATCCCTAGCCGAGTAATTATTGAAGGTTCGCAATGCCGCATTTTCTGGAATGAGCGCAACTCCCCCATAAAGTAAGGTAATCAGTTTTTTTCTCGCCACGTCCCTTTCCCCTAGGGAAAGACCCCAATTTTTGTCTGTTAAGCAATGGTTAGCCAAGAGCCCTGCTTCACTATGTGCAATATGTGCCCATAGAAGATTAGGGTTGAGCGCTGGTATTCTACTCAAAAGTGTAACAAACAACTGTCGAAGAGAAAATGCCGATAGAGGGTTCAGTTTCCAGCTACTTAATAGTCTAGTCATATCATCTAAAAATCCAAAGGGTTGTTTTCCATTCGTCGGATTATAAAGCCCAATGAAAAGAGGTTTCTGTTTCCCTCCAGTGACTTTGTTAATTTTACCTGTAATAGCTTGACACATACCTTCAAAATCGGTCCAGTCATTCTGAATTCCATTCTGGCATGTAAACAGGCCTACCCCTCTTGTTTTAGGAAGCAAATTACCAAAATGTGGAACCAAGTCGACTTCATAGAAATGACTGCTGCCATTTTTGTCCCAGTAAGTTTCTGGACGTCCCCTTGTGACTTGGCTTATTTTGTCCCATCGTCCGAAAGCAACGCAACAAGGCACCTCTATATCATAACCACAAAAATGACTTGTTTGAAGAATCACTCGTCCTCGAATGAGGTTATAGTTGTCCCGATTATACTTAACTCCTTGAATTGGGACGAGAACCTTGACTTGGGTTCCTTTTTGAAAATACTGTCTACATCTACCAGAAACGCCTTGTATGGTCACAGGTGTTTGATCTATAGATGTGTATCCATGGGATGTAACTGCAGAGATTTTTAAGTCTTTTGAGATAATCGCCGGCATAGGATCCTCCAGTTCTAGAGTGTGACTCTCGTAGAGACTAGCATAACCAAAACATTTCCATCAAAAGTCTTTTATAGAATTACTTCATCATCTTAGCGATGTAGCTACGGTTGACGTAGATGTATTCCAGACCGGAGTAGATCGTGTAGAGAGCCGCGAGTCCGACAAGGATCGTACTTGTGGTGGAGAGGGTTTCCTGCGAGAGATTCCCCCGCGTGTAAGGGATCAAGAGCAAAAGGATCACAAAGATCGCAATGGCTTGAATCCCCGCTTTGATTTTTCCGCTCCACCTTGCTGCCAGAGCCATGCCCTTGAGTGCACAGATTGTGCGAAGGGTGCTCACCACGGAGTCGCGGTAGATCAGGATAAAGACAAAAAGAATCGGTAAGTTCACAGGGGCATGAGTAAAGGTCAGGATGGCTGTCGTACGAGAGATGCTGTCGGCCATCGGATCAAGGAGTTTACCGAGATCAGAGACCTGTCCTAGACGTCTCGCCACATAACCATCGACCGCATCGGATGCCTCACTAATCAAAAAGAGTCCAAGTAGAACATACACCGCTACTTCTGGAGAAAGGCCAAACCAGTTCGGATAGATATAGATCACGAGAAAGAAGGGACAGAGGATGAGCCTGATCAGAGTGAGAAAGTTAGCGACGGTCATGAGTTATCTATCGAGTTTTTCATCCAATTGTATACCTTCACGTATTCCTGGGCCGGCCCTTTCCAGCTAAAGTCCATATCAATGGCTCGCTTCATGAGCTCCCTCCACTCCGCAGGTTTGTCAAACCAGAGCCCCATTGCTCTGTCAATCGCTGTGGAAAAAGCTTCCGGCGTCGGTTCGTCGAAGACAAATCCATTCCTTTTTTCATGTGGAACACTCTGGTCGTCCACATCTAGGATAGTATCTTGAAGCCCGCCGGTTTTCCTGACAATAGGAATTGTGCCATAGCGGAGTGAAATCATCTGTGTGAGTCCACAAGGCTCAAAGATCGAAGGGACAATAAAGATGTCAGCGCCACCATAAATAAAGTGTGCGAGCTCTTCTTCATGCTTTAGGATGATCCGCGCATGAGGATGGTCTGAGAACTCGTGCATCAAGTCATGGAACTCCTTATTGATCGAAGGAATCGGACTGGACCCAAGAAGAGCAAACTGCCCCCCTTTCTCCAAGGTATAGTAAAGGGCATGACGGATGAGGTGCACTCCCTTCTGAGGAACCAGGCGTGTGATACAGCCGACAATGGGCCGGTGCGCTTCATCCAGCATGAGCTTTTCACGGAGAACTTTCTTCACAAATCCCTTACGGTCAAGGGTATTACGATCATAGTCATCTTTCGGCTCTTCTCGGGAAGAGAAGTGTGCGGGCAAGTAAGGATCCGTCTCAGGGTTCCAATAATGGTAGTCCACACCGTTGACAATGCCGAAGAGTTTGCCTTGGTGCTTCTGAAGGAGTTGGTGGAGTCCTTTTCCCATCTCCTCTGTCTGAATTTCCTTTGCATACGTCTGAGAGACAGCGTTGATCGCATCTGAATAAAGAATCCCCGCCTTCATTAAATTGATGGAGTCTGGGTTTTGGTTGAGCTCTCCATTCGAAACTAACTCTCCCCCCTTCAAGCCTAACTTATCGAGATACTCTTTGGGAGCCTCCCCCTGATACTGGAGGTTATGGATGGTGTACATGACCTTCGTTTTCTCAAGACCAAGAGGTTGAAAGATCTCTTTCAGGAGCAGAGCGATCACCGCTGTATGCCAGTCGTGGAGATGAAGGATGTCAGGATTCATTCCATTTTGCAGCAAGAGCTCTAGAGTCACTTTGGAGAAGTAGAGAAAGCGGTCTAGGTCATCCTCGCAACCGTAAATGCAGCCACGGCTAAAAAAGAGTTTTGGATGCTGAGTATCGATGAAATAGACTTTGATATTCTCAACCCAACCCACCCAGATGGTATTCTTATAGACAGCTCCATCGTAGGCCACCTCCACCTCTGACTTTTCTATATGGAGGTCACGGACCTTGTCTGCATCGAGGCAATCATATTTCGGTATGATGATATCGACATCGTGTCCTTCCCAAGAAAGTTCACTAGAAAGGCCCATCACAACATCAGCGAGCCCACCGATCTTTGCTATAGGGGCGAGTTCAGAGGCAACGTGTATAATATGCATGTATTAGAAATCCTTTGGAGAAACGCTGATCCTGTCAAATTCAATGTTTAATTACAAGTCGATAAACGCTTGTTTCCAAAGGGTAAAAGAGTTAAAATTAAGGATTGTAAAAACAAAAAGGAGCTTCCCTGTGAGCCGTCTCTTCCTCATTTGCTTAATTTTCATTGTTTCCCTATTTGGTTTCTCTCTACTTCTCAAGAAAAAGAGAGGGGCTGCACCCGCTCCCATTGCCACTGAAAGTGTTGGTGAAACGATCACGATCTCCCTCACCCCCACCGGCCCTGAGGTGACTTCCCCTAAAGTCGAGCCCAAAGTCGAGGAAACCCTGGTCGTTGAAGCTCCCCCCAAAGTTCCAGAGCCTGTCGCACGCCTAGGAATGGAACCCCTCTCTTCTGAAGGACTCCCGACTGCTGACCGTGTCGAAGAGCTCTTCAGAGCGGACCTGAACAGTATTCCCTTTGTCAAAACCATCAGCTATAAAAGCAAAGTGCCCTGGCTCAAAGGACGCCCCGCCTGGATTTCAGACTACGCCAGCCATCACAAAACCTCTCGACACTTCATCGCAAGGAGTCTGCACGGCAAGGGCAACTACTACAAAGAAGACATCTCTATCGGTGACCGTTTCACCGTTCTCGATCCAGACAAAAATATTGAATTCCATCTCCTCGTCGACCTCTCCCGTTGCAAACTTTGGCTCTACGCCTATGACAACTCAACGCATGAAAGAGTCCTTCTCAAGGACTACCTCGTCGGTGTGGGCCGTCCAGACGCTCTGAAAGCTTCAGGCCTCCTCACACCAAAAGGAAAATATCGATTTGGTGACCGTATTGTCGCCTATAAGCCGGGCATCTACGGATCGTACAGTGGCAAAAAGACAGAGATGATCCGCGTCTTTGGAACACGCTGGATTCCCTTTGAGAAAGAGATCGCTCGCACCACCGCCCCCGCACGTGGGTTTGGAATCCACGGGGTACCTTGGGTCGAAGATAAGGTAACCGGAGAGCTGAAAGAAGACCTCTCCTGTCTCGGCGGCTACAACAGCGATGGCTGCATCCGAATGGCCTCAGAGGATATCGAAGAGGTGTATGCCATCATCGTTTCAAAGCCCGCCTTCATCGACATTGTCAGCGATGTGCATCAAGCAAAACTCCCTGGAGAAGAGGCACGGTAAATTCTATGGAAACACTCGAGCACGAAAAGCCGGTTCAAGAGGTGATCTCAACCATAGAACATCTAAAGAAGCAAAATGGCGACCGACCGATGTTCAAAAAAGAGATCGAGCGTCTGGAAAGCAAGCTAGAGAAGTTGAAAACTGAAACCTACTCGAAACTCACACCGTGGCAACGGGTGCAAATTTGTCGTCACAACAGCCGCCCCCGCTCACTGGACTATATCCAAAATTGCTTTGAAGAGTTTGATGAGCTCTCTGGAGACCGCCTCTTTGCTGATGACCAAGCCCTCGTGGGCGGCCTAGCAAAGATTGAAGGAATTCCTTGTGTAGTGATTGCTCAAGAGCGTGGAAGCAACACCCAAGAAAGACTCAAGCACAACTTTGGAAGCATGCATCCCGAAGGCTACCGCAAAGCATTGCGCTTGATGAAGCTCGCAGAAAAATTCCACCTCCCTGTCATCAGCCTCGTCGACACGCAAGGGGCTTTTCCTGGACTAGGAGCCGAGGAGCGTGGACAAGGATGGGCCATTGCCAGCAACCTCAAAGAGATGTCTCAACTCAAAACCCCCATGGTCGTCGCGATTATCGGTGAGGGCTGCTCAGGCGGGGCGCTGGGCATCGGTGTCGGTGATATCGTCGGCATGATGGAACACGCCTATTACTCCGTCATCTCTCCTGAAGGATGCGCCTCCATCCTCTTCAAAGACTCCACCAAAAAAGAAGAAGCCGCCTCCATGCTCAAGCTGAGTGCAGAAGAGGTGCTTCAAGCAGGCGTCATCGATGAGGTGATTCCAGAACCTCTGGGAGGAGCTCACCACGATAAGAATGCAGCCTACGAAAACTTAAAAAACTTCCTCACAGACAAACTCAACCTTCTAAAACACCTTCCCATACCGATTCTTCTCGAAGAGCGTTATGAAAAGCTGCGTAAGATGGGTGATGTAAAAATCCCATGAAGCTCCTCTTCTCACTCGCTTTCAAAAACCGTAAACTCCTCCCCTACTGCTTCATTCTAGTCATTTCGATGTGCTTACTGACGGTCGCCACACAGTCTGAGATTGTCACGATCGGCCTCCTCACAAAAAAAGGTCCCGGCTTCTTTGAGCTTTTTGGACCAGAAAAAGAGGGAACGATCCAGGATGTGAGCGCCGTATCTAAAGCCGAGCTTTTAGAACGTTTCGAAGAGATCGATCAGACCGGCAGCGGCGTGATCACAAAAGAAGAAGTGTCTCATTATCTCGATGAGCATAAAAAACTCAGCCTAGTTGACTACGCTATGCTTGCTGTCAGCAGGTACCTTCCCATCACCGAACATCCCGAATACTTAGCCATCGTCGTTCTCCTTGTCGCCCTTTTCAACGCTGCAGCCATGTTCACCTACCGTCTCACATCAAAGCTGATTTCGATTAACGTCAGCCAAGACCTGCGTCAACGCTACTTCGAGCATATTCAAACATTAGAGCTCCGCTTCTACCAAGATCACAATATCGGCTCACTCTCGTCGCGTGTGGTCAGCGACGCTTTATCAATTGCAGATGGTGTCAATGCGACTCTTGCCAACTACCTCCAAACTCCCTTCACCATCCTCTCTACCCTGATTCTTTGCTTTTTGATGTCGTGGAAGCTCACCCTCTTCATCTTTATCGGACTCCCCCTGATTGCCTACCCGATTGTTCTCATTGCCCGCCATGTCAAAAGGATCGCAAAACTCCTTCAAAAAAACCAAGAGAGCTTCGCCTCCGTGCTGATTGACTACCTCGGGGGAATACAAACAGTGAAAATGTTTGGAATGGAAGAGTTCTCCCTAAAGAAGTACAGCGAAGAGAACCAGAGAATGGCCTTCTTAGAGAAAAAGAGCGCCAAATACGACGTCTCTTCAAGACCGATTGTCCATACAATTGGAATGTCGATGCTTTCTATCGCCCTCATCATCGGTCTCTACTTCATCGGCATGAGTGTTCCAGAAGTTCTCGTGTATGCAGGTCTTCTCTATATTTTCTACGAGCCCATCAAGAAATTCGCTGAAACCAACGCCATCATCCAGCGCGGAGCCGCTGCAGCAGAACGGATGGAAGAGGTGATGCAGGTCTCCCCGACCATCTTAGACCGGGAAGATGCAGATGAGCTCCAGTTTCAGAAAGCCATTGAGCTCAAAGATGTCTCTTTCAGGTATGGAGACGAGTGGGTCTTAAAAGGAATCAACTTATCTGTCGAGAAGGGGCAAACCGTCGCTTTCGTCGGACCCACGGGATCGGGAAAGTCGACACTGATCCAGCTCATTGCACGCCTTTATGACATCCAAAAGGGAGAGATCTTCATCGATGGAAAGTCGATTGAAAACTACACCATCAATTCCTTGAGAAAGAACTTCTCCTTCGTTCCCCAAAAACCCTTCCTTTTCCTCGGCTCCATTCGTGAAAACATCTGTTTTGGCAAAGAACTGTCCAATGAGGAGCTCCAAACCGCAGCACGCCAAGCACACGCTCTTGAGTTCATCGATCTCCTCCCCGAAAAGTTTGAAACTTCTCTGGCTGAGATGGGAAAAAATCTCTCCGGTGGACAGCAGCAACGCATCGCGATCGCACGTGCTTTAGCACACAAAGCACCGATCCTCATTCTCGATGAAGCCACCTCCTCACTCGACAGCATCAGCGAACAACACATCAAAACAGCCATCCGTGATTTAAAGGGATCGATGACACAAATCATCATCGCCCACCGCTTGACGACGATCGCAGACGCGGACAAGATTGTCTACTTAGACCGCGGCCAAGTGCTCCACCAGGGAACCCTCGAAGAGATGATTGAGGAGTGCCCTCCCTTCAAAGCCATGTGGGAAGCGATGCTAAAAAGCGACGACGAAGAAGTCCGTGAGCCGGAGCTAACACATGCCCACTAAGAAAAGTGTAGTCCTCCACTCAGGAGGAATGGACTCTTCGATCTGCTTGGCGCTTGCGATCCAAGAGTTTGGTAAAGAGAATGTCCTGAGCCTCAATATCTCCTACGGTCAACGCCACTCAAACGAACTCCAAGCAGCGCGTGAAATTGCAGAACAATGGGGAGTCGACCGCTTTCAAATTGAAATCCCCTTTATGAAAGAGATCACTAACGACGCACTTCTCAACCACTCAATGCCTATCGAACACCCTTTAGACGCCCCACCAAACACCCTTGTCCTGGGGCGCAATGGCTTGATGGCCCATATCGCGGGCATCCATGCAGGTAGTCTGGGTGCCTCCCATCTCTTTATGGGAGTGATGGAGATTGAGTCTGAAAACTCAGGCTACCGCGACTGCTCAAGAAGCTACATGGATCTAAAAGAGGCCGCCCTTCGCATCGACCTCGACAATCCCTCCTTCAAAATCCGCACCCCCCTCATCTCCATGACCAAGCTAGAAACTCTTCAGTTGGCGGATGAACTGGGAGTGCTTCCTTTCCTCCTCGAGAAAAGCATCACTTGCTACAACAGCCAACCCTACTGGGGCTGTCAAACCTGTCCCAGCTGCCTCCTACGCAACCAAGCGATCCGCGACTTTCAATCAAAATCCTCGACCTTTGAACTTCCAGAAAGCTATCGCCTTTAAACATTAGTTCACAAGTGAGCCTTTTTCCTACCCCCAAATGTAGTTAATAGCTCTGCAACATCTTCATGGCCTTCACGGCGAGCAATGTCGACCGGTCTCTCTCCTTTCTCATCGAGAGAGTCGACTTTTGCTCCATTGTTAAGCAAGATTTCAGCGACCATCTTACTTCCGCTAAGGGCAGCATAGTGAAGGGGAGATTGACCTTTTTTGTCAGTTGAATCAACGGAAGCACCTTTTTTTAGAATCAACTCACATGCTTTTCCAGCTTTGTACTTTGCAGCCAAATGTAAAGGTCGCAGGCCTTCATCAGTTACAGACTCAATCAAAGCTCCCCTTTCAAGCAATAACTCTATAAACTCAGGTATATCGCAGGCAGCAGCACAGTGAATTGGCTGTTGATCAAAGTGATCAACTGCTAACGGATCAGCCCCCTTTCGAAGCAACAAATTAAAGGTATCGATTAGAACCGGATCTACCTTAAAACCTTCTGTTAAGCCGTATTTTTCTTGTTCCTCCATTTTTTTCTCTCTTAAAAAAAGAACATTTAGAAAAAAGGAGAGCAAAACGCCTTGGCCAACGAGATTTAATGCACGAAAATTTGCGCCGTTATCTAGCAGACACTTAACCACATCCAGTTTACTCTTTCCTACAGCCATGTGCAGCGCTCTCCTGCCATCATTGGCAGCTGCATCGATGTCTGCACCGTTGTCTAGTAGACACCAAACCATATCCAGATGATTCCTCCATACAGCAATGTGAAGCGCTCTCTGCCCATCATTGTCAGCTGCCTCGATGTCTGCACCCTTGTCTAGTAGACATCTAACCATATCCAGATGATTCTTCCATGCAGCAAAGTGAAGCGCTCTCTTACCTATATTGTCAGCTGCCTCGATGTCAGCACCCTTTTCTAGCAGACGCCCAACCACATCCAGATTATTCTTCTCTACAGCGACGTGAAGTGGAGACCGACCTCTATTGTCAACTATATCAACACGAGCGCCCCGTTCAAGAAGGATTTGACTCACATCATCACCCTCCTTCTTAATAGAAAAATGTAAAGGAGTCATACCCTTGTTATCACGCGCATCAATGGCTACCCCGCTTTCAAGCAAATATTCAACCGTGCCTCGCATCCTGTACCAACTAGCACAATGCAAGGGCCTCACACCATCTCTATCTACAACATCAAGGTCTGCACCCTTTTGTCGTAAAAGTTTCATCATCTCTAAAGCATCACTATCGACGAGACCCCATCCACTTTTGATCGAAGAATGATAAGGACTGCGAAAAGCACGCTGGATAGGCTGATTACCAAGTTTATCAACAGCGTTAACTTCAGCGCCGTTCCTCAATAAAATTTCGACAACATCAGTATTCCCTTTTTTAACCGCAAGATGCAGAGGTCTCGTTTTTGATTTGCTTTCCACTTCGACTGAGGCACCATTCCTCAATAAAATTTCGACAACATCAATATTCCCTTTTTTTTTAACCGCAAGATGCAACGGTCTCTCTCCTGTGTTGCTAGCAGCATTGATTGAGGCACCTTTGCTAAGTAAAAATTCAACAACGTCACTAGCACCATCTTCAGCCGCAAGATGCAAAGGCCTTAACCCCCAGCTGTCACTCACTTCAATTCGGGCGCCATTCTCTAGCAAAAGCATGAGTAGTTTCAGCGATCCTACTGCATAATGCACAGGCTGTCGGCCCCAATTATCTCTAACGTTAAAGTCAATTCCTTCTGAAATCAGTTGTTTAAACGACTCTATATCATATTTTCTAGCTAAAAGGTTAATTATCTCTTTTTTATGTTTAAAGTCGCTTATATATCCTCTAAAAAATAATCTCCAAACTTCTAAGACATCCACTCCTCTATCCAGCAACAGCTTAATACCCCCATCACTGCGACCTTTCACAGCAAAATGCAATGGCCTCAAGCCATCGTTAGTAGCTGCTTCAATTTCTGCCCCTTTTTCAACCAACAGCTGAGCAACCTCTACATAATTATTTTTAAAAGCTAAGTGTAGTGGACGCACCCCCTCATTATCTGCTACATCAACAGCTGCACCTTTTCGGATTAGCAATTTTGCGCTTTTTGCTTGGCGTTTACGAAGTGCACAGTGCAGCGGTCTACTCCCTTCTTTGGAGACGGAGTTTAATTTTGCACCTTTCTCTACTAAAAACTCGATCAGTGCCCTATCACCATGATAACTGGCAAGATGTAAAGGAGTTTCGCCAAAGCTATTTGCAGCCTCCAGCGAAGCACCATGATGAACAAGGCAATCCAGCATTTTTAATTCCGCATTCCTAAAGTCTGAACTTTCCATTGTATTTCTAGGGTTATGCTTATCACGATCTCCAGCAGCTATGTGTATGGGCTGACGCATTTTATTATCAGTTGCGTTCACATCAGCACCTCTCATAATCAACAGTTCAGCCATGGCTACTCCATCAGAATGTGCAACAAAGTGGAGGGGCTGCATACCTTTATCGTTGGTTGCACTCACACTGGCACCTTGGTCAAGCAAATAATTAACCATATCTATCTGGCTATTCCATGCAGCGAAATGAATAGGTTGCAGTCCATCATCAGACGTAGAGTCAATCTTTACTCCCAATTCTAGCAGCCGTCTAACCTCATCTAGATCACCAATTTTAGCAGAGCTGCATAGTCGATCCATCCTTACCATCTCGATGATTCTAGGGCTTAGCTTGGATATCTTTTGACAAACAACATTACCTGGTTCATCTGATTCATTCAGAACAACAAGCCGATCAGCATCCAAACGTGATTTCCGTCCCACCGAGAATCCGACTACAGACCCATTCACAGTATCAATAATCGGAGAGCCGGAACTCCTCCCAAGCGAAGGGATCTGACATTCGAACATATTACTCGTTTGCTTAGCACCAATTTTTCCAGGTGTGGATACTTTTAATGGAAGCCCTGAATAATGTCCCATCATATAGACGGGTGTTCCAGAAGGAGTTTCTGTTTCAAAGTTTACTGGTAAGGGATGGATGTCAGGATGCATACCTCTGGGATCTATCCTAAAGACTGCCCAGTCGACAGGATCTTCTCCGTAGCGAAGAGTGTGTGCAATAACCTCTTCAATCCTGCATTCAACACCATAATCACGAGGAGCAAATTGATCTGAATCAGTCATCCTAAAATTGAAAACGGCCCAAGAATTGCGAATCAACTTTTGATCTAATTCAGCAGTCCCTTCCTTACAAAGAGGGTGCGCTGCACAAACCATTAGATTAGAAGAGATGAGAAATGCTGTCGCATATCCAGGGTTAGGTTCACTTGAAAAATTAGATTTCCAAGGATTGCCCAGACAAGCCACACCACACATATGATGTACATAAATATCTTTTCGAGTTTCAGAAGATTCTAGATCTAAAACTTCATAAAAATTATAGACACCTGATTTCGGCTGCTGTTCACTTGGGTATGGACTTAGAGTATCTTTTGAACTTGGACCCGTTATGTTCATTTATATCATCCCCTTCTTTCATTTTTTGGCATAAATTGTTTGAAATTCAAAATGTATCTCAGTTTAGAATTTTATTAAATATTCATTACCTAGCCGAACGGAAGACAACCTTATAAAAAGTAAAAAATATTAAAGACGAGCCATTAATAAATGACTTTTTTCATTTAACGTGACATAATTAAAAATTAGAAACTGAAAATCCATATAAAATACTCACTGTTTAATGTATCACATCACACCACAAAACTGCCGTGACGTTTCCCCTGGAGAAATGCGTGCGGCATGGCTTAACTTTCATGCTGCAAAAGAAAAAATCCACCCGCTTCTCACCATTGAGGAGAGACGGTTCTTTTCAGCCCTTTTTAGCAGAACGCTTCGCGACCTAGTAGGTTGTCTCGGAGCAAGCGTCGGACTCATCAAATGGGAAGTCGCTGTCTTAACGACGATTTCAAAAGCGATTGTTCCTAGGACAGCGATTGCCTGGCAAAAGCAATTAGGGCTCGATAAAGTCCCTATGATGGGACACATTGAAACGACTGACGAAACCATCAATCCAAACCAAAGAGCCGTATTAGCTGCAATTGAACGCTTTCAGCGAGCTGCAGGAATTGAACTCCAGACGACCCCTCCACACGTTGTCAATCTATCCGCAGACCACGCCCTTCTCGTCAGCACCCCTACGACCATCACCGAGCGGACCCGTCTACAAGTTTTGCAAATTGACTGGTTAAATGATGTCTCAAGCTCGCTTCATTCAATCTCGAAAGTGCAAGAGACGGTGGGATCTAATCCCTCTTCCCTTCCTTGTTCCATCACCGCTATCCCTAAGGGAAGATTCATTATCCACGACAAGTACCGTTACTCAAAATCAGATCAGGTCGTCATTAAGTTGGCTTTCTTTGCAAAGACAGCCCTCCCTATCGTTAGGAGAAAAACGCCCACTGATCTTGCCAAGACTCCTGCACAAAAACACTACCTCCAGCTCTACCCTCCCCTCTATCAAGTAGAGCGTTATAGCAAAAAACGAAAGATCTTTGTGATGGAGGTCGGCTATCCACTCTTCAGTGGACCTATCTCGCATATCTTGGGTTTCAAGCTCCCCTTAGCGACTATAAAGACGATCGCTCTAGAGTTGTTGGAAACCGTTGCAAAACTGCATGAAGCAGGTTTCGCCCATACAAAAATTAGCCCTGATCATATTCTTCTAAAGCTTTCCAAAGAGAAGGGAGATTTTATGGGAATGATGCTTGCTGGCTGGTCTCACACCATCCAAAAGGAAGGTAATGAGCGTAAATTTCTTGAAGAGTCCCTCGCTGACATCGTAAATACCGTGGGAATCATCTTTATTCTCATGATCCTCCACGACCTGGATTGTACCCCGCTCAGCCGGGTCGTCGACACCGAAAAGCTTCGCGAAGCTCTGCGTGAAGAGAAAACACGATACGGCCGTCACTATGGAGATTTTGTTAAAAATCCTAAATGGAAAGCTCGCGATTTCCTTCAGTTCTTTCAGCGTTACTTTGATTCACCTCAACTCTATGAAATTGACGAGGACTGGGAGCTGATGCAACAAGCGAGTCCACAAAAATTCTTTCCTACAAGTCAGTTTGTCATCCATAAAGATTGTCATCGCTTTCCATTTGATGTGTGGACCGACATGCTCGACCAAGATGGCGAGCAAAGACTCAGGCACGTGCTTGTCGAAAGTATTCGACCAAAGCTAGAAGAAGAGGCTCGGGGGGCAGGAAAAACTCCCCCCTACATCCTTAAATCTCTCGACCTTCTTCCCTTTGAAGTCGCTGCAAGCCTTCTCAAAAAAGAACCTATTCTAGATCATTATCTAGAGCACTTACATACTGTCGGAAACCCCATCACCATTTACGACCTACGAGAATTAGCCGTTCTTCTGGATTTTATGATAAAAATCTATCAGCGCTTTGATGAACACACGCTCTTTTGTTCGGACACAGTTGGAGAAGGTCCTGGCACGTTACATATCCTCCAAACAAAAGAGGGCTACTTTTTATTGACAGCGAAAGAGTCGATTTCAGTAGTTACATTCGAAGAAAACGGGAGCGCTTCATAAATCACCTGGACCTGTAAATTTCTTTCGGCTGAACTCTTCCTTTGATTAGCTTGTCAGAACCTCCTTTTCTGGTCGCTGAACACGTCTCAACTCCACCTCACTCCACTTCATAGAGTAATGAGTTACAGGGTTCTTTCCGTCATAGATATAGGATTTTGCAAGAGAGTCGTAATCAAATATCCGTCCCGCAAAGAGAACAGGATGACCCTTATCCCCTTCACTAAAATTAATATAAGAAATAAAGCACTGCCAATTAACATCCTCAGGAACTCTCTCCGCTTCAGGCAGTTCACCATAGGGCTTGATCTCCTTCCTGCGGAGATGGATCTTCCAAGCGTCCAAACCCTCTAGTTCTTCTTGAATCTCCTCTTCCGTTGTTTCTCTTTCAATGGTATCTCCAGCTCGTGCAATTTGTTCATCAGTGACCTGTGCACACCCACGAAAAATCATGTTTTGGGTCGAAAGCGGTAAAGCGAGACGTTCACGAAGGCCAATTTGAAAAGCGAGAAGGACTTCAATGTCATCTGTCCAACTTAAAGTGTTCATATGCTCTCTCGCTTTCTCTTCCACCTTCTTGAGCATCAAAAGACTCCTTGCTAAATCTCTTAGTTCCTCTTCCGAAATTCCTTTTATTGCCCTTTCTTCAGCGTGATAAAGACGAGCCTTCAATTCCATCTGATCAAACGAAGAGGCCACGCGATCATCACAACTTTCTAAGCCGACTTCAATCACCCTCAACAGAATCTCCTTGAGCTCAGTATCTTGAGACATAGCCTGAAATAAAGACAAAACACGCTGCGCAAGCAAAGAACGGGTCGAGAGATTTTTGTACTCTGCGGTATTCGTCAATCGCGCAAGGTAACGGCAAACGAACCCCATGTCTCTTTCTGTGAGAGTTTCGATAAATGGGATCTCTATTTCACTTTCTTCAGGAAAATATTGTGACCAAAAATGCAATCCTTGTTCTATCGTTGAAAATTTGTGCTCTACAGCTCCAGGCCTTCTAGAAAAATGAAACTGCATTCCAGGAGCATCAGCTCTTCTCAAACGATCCATCACAGCATCTGAAAGACCTGTATTTTCGAGATAAACATTGCGGATAACTCCATCTACTGTTCTACCTAGGGTGGTGATCCAGTTGGGTAATGACGTGAGTCCCGTGCAATCTTTGAAGTTCAGGTCCCCACCAACAGTCAGTTTTTCAGATAGGGTGGCTAATCCTGTGCATCCATTGAGGTACAACGCCCCTTCGACACTCAGGTTTTCGGGTAGGGAACTTAGGCCTGTGCAGCCTCTTAGGTTTAGCCACCCTCCTACTCTCAGGTTTTCGGGTAGGGAGGTTAGACCTGTGCAGCCTCTACAGTTCAGATTCTCTGGGACACTCAAGTTTTCTGGAAGAGAAGTTAATCCTGTACAAACTGACAAGTCCAGGCTTCCCGCAACACTCAGATTTTCGGGAAGGAAAGTTAATCCTGTGCAGCCTCTGAGGCTCAGGTTCTTTTCTGGACTCAGATATTCAGGTAGGGAGGTTAATCCTGTGCAGTTATCAAAATGCAGGTCTCCATCAACGCACATTTTTTCGGGTAGGGAGGTTAGTTCTGTGCAACCCCAAAGCTTCAGCCACCCTCTCACACTCAGGTTTTCCGGTAGCGAAGTTAAGCCTGTGCACTCACTGAGGCTCAGCCATCCTCCCACGCTCAGGTTTTCGGGAAGAGAGGTTAAGCCTGTGCAGCGATAAAGAAACATATACCCTACCACTCTCAGATTTTCAGGTAATGAGGTTAAGCCATTACAGTCTTTCAAGTTTACGTTCCCTTCAACACTCAGGTTTTCGGGAAGAGTAGTGTAAGGTGTGTAGCCCGTCAGGTTCAGGTCGTCTGTCACGTGCACTTTATGACCATGAAAGTTTCTGTCATTTTCAAGATCACGTTTGAATTCTTCTGATATGAGCGTGATTTCCAATTCTCCGATGAACTCTCCTACAGCTCTCCTTTTTGGAGCTTTTTCGGTATTTCCATGAATAGATTGAGTAGTTAAAGGTCGTTTGGAAGAAGAAGTCCTTTCATCGGATGTTGGCGTAACAGATCGATCAGATCTTAATGGATAAGGGTTGGAACCAAACTTTTCCTTAGTCTCTGCCGTTAACTCTCTTTCGGGAGTCCTAAGATGATTTCTAGCGATTCTACTAATTGCAGTGTCTTCGCTTTCTTCATTTAAAGTAGGTCCAGAAGTAGCCAGTGAGTCAGCTCTTGCCGTATTTTCAGAGGGAAGAGAACGACAAGTTGGTGATCCATCAAATGGCATCATGGCTTTTCTCCCAGACAGGGCTTTCAACACTATTTTTTTGAAATGAACAACCTAATCCATAACAATTCTAATTACAATATTTTTTAGAAAATCAATTACTGACCTTCCCTCTTCATATTTCCCAGGATCCTAGCAAACTGCACGTCCTGGAAATGGAAGTGAATCTTTTATCTACAGCGAAAGAAGAGGTGTCTGTAGGTACGTCCGAAGAGATCGTAGAGACTTAAGCGAGAACGCTTCTGTGTGAAGTACTTTCGGTTATAGTATGAGCGCACCTCTACCAAACATCCTTCATGGACTGCTTGCACCAGCTCTTTTTCTAAGAAGTCAGGGCTTTGAATCCTGAGCCATTGGTACTCTGGATCGCTCCAAAGCTGCCAACACTCTCCTCCACATCGAAGGTAGGAATCTATCCAAATTTCTTCACCCACAGAAATGTCCACTCCAGCGATGGCCAGTGCTCCAACGACATAGCTGACGCACTGATGATTTGAAAGGTTGTAGCTTTCGTAATCATAGTTTTGCATATAACAGACAAGAGCGTGGTACTGCTCCTCTGTCAAAGTACACGCGACCACATAGCTCGGTTCATGCCCGCCCGATCCCCTTTGAAAAAATCCGTCGCGGAGGGTTTTTCGGAGATAGGAAGAGGGGTTTGAACTCCCCTTCTCGATTCCTTCCATGACTCCATCTAAGTAGGTCTTCTCATGGGTGCCCAGTTCGCCTGAGTGCCCGCCTTCTATCCAACCGTCAGGCCCCTCTATCGCGAGCCAGGCGTGGCCCACCGATCCATCCATCGCTCCATTCCGAGGGTGCTTGGACATGGTACATAAAAGCCTCTCCGTTGAACCATAGTCGAGATGTGGAGCAGCGACCATCACAAAGAGAGTGTGTGAGCTTTTGCAAAACTTCTGTTTCGGAGGCTTCGGCTGTCTAAGGTAGGAGTAACGCTCGTTCCAGCTTACACTTCTGGGATGATAACTACAGGAGGTGATCGCGAACAAAAGGAAAACGAGGAGAAGACGCATCATGAGAATCGGATTTGAGCTACCAGACAACAAGGCCCCTTTCTTCTGACGACACGGAGTCCAATCCGCGTGTCGTACGTCTCAAATTGGTTTTCACCGACCGTTCCTTTCTGGCTAAGACGGTTCGAGGGCATAAGATGCCCCATATAGTATCCCTCACCTGAAGCCATTTCATAACGGATCGTAAACTTGCAGTTCGCGGAATTCACGGAAATTTCATCTCCTAAGCGGAAAGTGGTTGCCTTTCTTCCATTCACCTGTAGATCGATTGCCTCATCTCGGTTGAGAAAGAGGTTGACTTCGTAGGATTTTTCTCGGTCTTCTGGAAAGACCTCCTCTTCTGTCCAGTAAAAGAGATCGATTCCCCCCTCAACGACTTTAAAATCTGTTGCAGAAATACGTCCTCCTTGACAAGAGAGAGTGTGCGTATTCATGAGGTCACCAAACGTCATTCGGAAAGAGTGAAGACCTTTCTTAATCTCTCCCGGAACAACAAAAGGAATCCGCATCGCGGAGTAAGCGTAGCTCTCGTTCCTTTGCATCAGGTAATCCATCCCCCCAACTCGCCCTTCAAGCTGATGAGGAAGAGAGATATCTTTTAAACTCTCATCAAAGTGGTGCACAAGCACTGCTTCAAATTGTGAGGGAGAAGATTGGTAGAGACGGTAAGAGAACTGTTTTGAGATTTCTCCAAGGTAAAAGTCATAAAGACCCACTTCAGGTTCCTCGCGCAGCTGATAAAGCTGCACCGCCGGGCCCACGTAGCTGCAAAACTCAGAGCTCCATGTCTCTGTAAGGTGTTCCCAAAAATGGTTCCAGGGGCTTTTTGAAAGCTTTGGATAGAGAATAGAGAGGGCAGCAATCGTGTTCCCGATTCCCTCGGGAGAACACCATGACCCAAACGCCTCTTCCTTTGATTCCCAATTGAGCTGCTCAAGCCAGGTCTCCCCTTCAAATTCCCTCTCTGAATTTTTAAAAAGCTTCCCAAAAGCCACCAGGCTCGCTGCGACTTTAATAGAAAAGCGGAAGGGCATCTTTTCACGGTCAAGCCCTCGAACAAACTCGAGCAGAGAAAGGGCACTCTTTTTTAGCGCTCCTTCTAACTCACTTCCGAGCTCCTTTGAGTACTCTTTCAAAAGCCAGTAGATCGGTAGAAGCAACCGAGCCCCTTGGTAGCTGTCCACACATTTTGGGTACTCGTGCAGATAGAGAGGAAAGTTCCCCTCTTCAGATTGAAAGTGGAGGAGCTTTTCAATGAGACTTTTTCCCTCCTGGACATTTTTCACAAACGGAAGACGGATCAGAGCAAGAGCAAAGAGAAAGTTTTCGTAGATAGGGATCGTGTCGTTCGAAGGCTCTGCCAATTTTTGGTAGAAGAGGTGGACAAACCCTGTTTGAGGGCTTTGGTATTCCCGGCCAATGGAGACCACCAGCTCAACGAGCTGCTTTACATTGGCAATCTCTTCGGCGGGGCGCTTATGCTTTGAACCCACCAGCCACTTCGATGTTTTGTCCTGTGGTATATCCATTCTTTTCCTCTAACAAAAATTCTAGCACGTGTGCAATCTCTTCAGTCGTTCCTAGACGACCCATTGGAATCGTTTTTTCCCGCCCTTCAATATCAACAGAGTTATCCAAGATCCCGGGAGAAATCATATTGACCCTCACTTGATTTTTAGCAAGGAGCTTCGCGAACGAGAGTGTCATCTGGTACAAGCTCTGTTTCGTCCACATGTAGGCAGCTGCATAGTCTTCTGCGCGTGGATTCGTGACACCTGCTGCACCAATATTGACTATCATCCCCTCCTGCTGGATGAGAGAGGGTTTTAGAGCTTGAATCAGGGCGAACGCTGAGAAGACGTTATCCTGATAGAGTTGACTGAGAAGCTCCGTCTCTGTCTCCATTAAAGATTTTGTCGAAAAATTCCCTACATTATTGATGAGAAGAGATGTCTCAGGGTACTTTTCCAAATAGCGAGAGATAAAATCCTCTGTCGAAGCCGCGCTTGAAAAGTCTCCCTGAAGGGTTTCTGCTCGGACTCCTTTCTTGCGACACTCTTTAGCCACCTCTTCTGCTTGCTGCCTGGAGAGGTGGTAGTGAATCACCACATCTTGTCCCTTTCTCGCAAGGGTCAAGGCAAGTGTCCGCCCGAGTCGTTTGGCAGCCCCTGTCACCAGCCCCCAGCTCATCGCCTTTCTCCATTTTGAAAGTAAACCTCTTCCACCTTCAAGAGCCCTTCAATCAAGCCGAGCTCTTCGACGTGAGGACAGACAAAATCTGCCTGGTCTTTGAGTTCCTGTGGGGCGTTTTTCATTGCAATCGCGTAGTCGCTTTCCCGGAGCATGGGTAGGTCGTTGAGGTCGTTGCCTGCAGCCACCACAAGCGTCTTCGCGCCATAATACTCCTTAAACCAGTGGAGTGCGTGCCCCTTATCCACTCCATCAGCCGTTCCAAGAAGGACTGTGAAGTTCGAATTGTAAGGATCAGTGACCATAGAAAAATTGACCGGAAGCCCCTTCTCTTGAATTTTTTTCCGGAGCTCTACGATGTTCTCTCGCTCTCCAAAACACTTAAAACAAGCAAACTGCTTCATCTCAAAAGCGACTAGGGATTCGTGGAAGTGCTCAACGCGCGCTATCAGATGGGTTTTCAGCGGCTCATGGCCAGACTGGAGGTAGTGGTAACCCACATCCCGTTCCATAGAACCTGTATACAAAACCAGTTCTAGAGGAAGGTCACGGGCGAGTCCACCCACCTCTTCGATGATGGAGAAAGGAAAAGGGTGGGAAAAAAGAGCCTTTTCATCTGGGAAGGAGAATCCTTGGGCTCCATTGAGAGTCGAAAGGCTAAAAGGCACCTCGACCACCTCCAAAAGAGCTTTTGTTCTCACAAAGGTCCGTCCAGTAATGAACGTCAGCTTCCACCCCCTCTCAGTAAACTCCTCTAAAAGCTGGAGCATCTCAGCTGGAATGGAGTGCTGGTGAGGGGTCAAAGTCCCATCAATATCAATACAGAGTAGTGGTGGATCATCGCTTATCACGGCCATATAGAATACCAGTTGCACCATAAAAAGAAAATCACCACACTGTCGTTAAACAGGATTTTTATGAAAATATTTTCAAAAATTTGTTTACTCTTTGCCCTCTGCCCGCTTCTCTTGGTTGCCCAGTCCCCTTTGATTGAGAAGCAAAAAAAAGAGGCGCTTGAACACTATCAAGAAGATACGGAGAATTTTGAAGGGAATGACTACACCTCAGAGCTGATGAAGCTCGTCGTCTATCTCATTTTGATTCTCCTCGCAGTGATCTTTTCGACTTACTACATCAAGCGACTCAACGAGGGAAAAATCGGAAAGTTGAACGACTCCAGCACCATTAAGGTGATGGAGCAGAGGCAACTGAGCCATAAGGCAGTCCTCTACCTGGTTGAGGTCTATGACAAACAGGTCCTCGTTGGAGAAACAGCCACCGGCATCGCTGCTCTCGCCGAATTTCCCCTTGATGAGGAAAAATCTTCTTTTCAGCAAATCATGGAAAGAAAAGGCTAATCTAGGCTACACTGACCCTTCTGTAATAAAGGAGATGACAATGAGCTCTAGATTGAAATGGTTTGGTTTTTTGTTCTTTACTTCGACCCTTCTCACCAGTTGTGCACCTCCAGATGACTACTATTCAACGACACCTATGACAAACAACCCAAACGTGATTCCCCAGCAGTCCGGGGGAGGCATGCCCGGAATGAGTATGTAGGAGAATTCAAATGCTCGACGTCACACTTGATAACCTGATAGACCACCTTAAACAGAAAGGGCTCGATGCCACTCTTCAAGAAGAGACCCAACAAGTCCTCACCGTACTCAAAGAAGAGGAGCGCGAGTACCCTACTTTCTTTCGCATCTTCAAAGAGTCCAGTCTGCTACAAATCATCTGCTTCTTCCCTTTTCAGGTGCCGAAAGACAATATCGCTGAGGTCGCCCGACTGCTTCACCTTTTAAACCGTGAGCTCGACATCCCAGGCTTTGGTCTCGATGAGAAAAGCTTCGTCTGTTTCTTCCGTGTGATGCTACACATCCCCGGGAAACAATTGGATGAAAAGATCCTTGAGTCCTACCTCAACACCTTCTCTGTAGTGACAAAAACCTTCACAAAAACCATTGAGGCTGTGGCTGCAGGTGCTGTGAAGATGGACCAAATTTTAGAACAAGCTGAAAGCTCCACCACCAAGATCAAACCCTAATGACACTGAGAGCCATTTTCTATGACACCGAGACCACGGGAGTCCGGGCCGAAAAAGATTTCATCATCGAAATTGCGGCCTACGTCCCTGAGACCGGTGAAGTCTTCGACCAACTCATCAATCCAGGAGTCCCCATTCCACCTGAGGCGACAAGAATCCACAATATCACCGATGAGATGGTGAAAGACGCACCGACCTTTCCAGAAATTGCTGCTAAGTTCACCGAATTCTGTACTTCTGATGGGGTTTTGATCGCCCATAACAACGACGGGTTTGACGTTCACTTCCTCCGCTCCGAATATCAAAGAGCCGGGCTCACGCTTCCTGAATGGAAGTTTGTTGACACTCTCAAATGGGCTAGAAAATACCGACCAGATCTCCCACGCCATGCTCTCCAATTCCTCAGAGAAGTGTATGGGATTGAGGCAAACAATGCCCACCGGGCTCTCGACGATGTGAAGGTCCTTCACGACGTCTTCAGACAAATGATTGGCGACCTCCCCTTTGACACAGTGATCGAGCTGCTCTCAGAGCAAAAAGCACTTCAAGGCATGCCTTTTGGAAAGTACCAAGGGAAGCCTCTTGAAGCAGTCCCCGACTCCTACGTCGCTTGGCTCGCAAAGAGCGGTGCTTTTGAACGCCCAGAGAATGGACAGCTCAAAGAAGCGTTTATCGAACTCGGCAAACTCAAAGAAGAAGCATGCGCCACCTAATCATTGGGTGTGGCTACGTCGGCTCGCGTGTCGCCGAGCGGCTCCAAAAGCAAAACCTGACCGTTGAAGTCACCACGACCTCCCCCGAAAGACTTGAAGAGCTCCAGCCCTTTCACCCTCAACTCCTTCGTTCTAAAGAAGATCTCCACCCACTGGTGGCCCACGCTGACTGGATTCTCCTCTCTGTTGCCCCTAAAAAAGGAGCCAACTACCGCACCACCTATCTAGATACCGCAAAAGCAGTTCTTGAAGGCTCTCCTCGAGGCCCTCTGGTCTATATCTCAAGCACTTCTGTTTATGGTGACTACGGAGGCAAGGTGGTGACAGAGGAGACCCCCGTCTCTCCCCTCACCTCTGAGGCTGAGATCCTTGTCAAAACAGAGGAGCTCCTCCTCACCTACCCCGAAACAACGATCCTGCGTTTAGGAGAGATTTTAGGACCCGGCAGAGAACTTGAAAAAAGAGTCTTAAGTCTTTCAGGTAAAACCCTTCCCGGTATCGGAGAAAACCTCACCAATCTCTCCCCCATCGACCTCATTCTGGAAGGCGTCGAACTCGTTCGAGAAGAAAACCTTAGAGGAGTCTACAACCTGGTCTCCGACCTCCATGTTCCTCGTCGTGAACTCTATGAGAAGATCACAGGGGAGGCAGGCCTCCCTCCACCTCAATGGGATCCGACCCTGACGAGCCGCCATGGAGGCAATAAATGCGTCTCCGGGCAGAAAATGAAAACTTTGATTTCTGCTTGGAAGAAAAAGCGAAATTTGGGCTAGGATGCGGTCAGAGAGGTGTTCGAATGGGTCGTTTCAAAATTCCACGACTCGAGACTTTCTTAAGAATTGCGACTTTAACTCTGATTTTTTGCACACCACTGAGCTCTTTTTCTGAAGAAGTTGTCGAGAAAAGCTTTACTGAAAATTTCAAAGACTACGCACGGAAGTTCGCTTCCGATATTCCAGCGATGTGGCGCTGTTTTAAAATGCGCTGGATGGCTTATTTTCGACCACATCCTCCTATCCCTTTTCATATCAATGGAAAAACTCCGATCATCCTTGTCCACGGCTACATGCACGACAACAGTGTCTGGGAAGATTTGCGCCTTACCCTTAAGAATGCCGCCGTCGGCCCTGTCTTTTCCCCCTCACTAAGTCGATCCATTGACGACATCCGAAAATCTGCAAGAGAAGTTGCCATCTGGGTGCAGATCGCGAAAAAAACAACCGGATGTGATTCTGTGATCCTCGTCGGACACTCGATGGGAGGCCTCGCCTCCGCTTATGCCGTCCAACACTACCTGGATGAAGAAGATGTGATCGGGGTGATCACCCTTGGCACTCCTCACCACGGTACTTCCCTTGCCAACATCGCTATCGGGAAAGCTGCCTTCCAGATGAGAACAGAAAGTGCCTTTGTATCTGGACTAAGAAACAATATCCAACTCAACCCGAAGACCGAATACATCTGTCTCGGCTCCCTTGCCGATGAAGCGGTCCTCCCCGCCTCCTCGTGCTTTCTATACAAAGAGGGAGAGGGTGTAGGGATTACCTATGATCATGTGGGACACAATGCCATGCTGTTTGATGAAAGAGTTGCTGAAGATGTCGTATCAATGATTCAAACATTGAATGATCGACGAGGCAGCAATGAGTCTCAAGTTCAGGTGTGGATCAAGCAAACACCCCACTAAAAACGGCATCGACTTGTGAGATCCGATTCCTCCAAGACTCTCCAAGATCTGTTCCTTCGTCTGCCGAGGAGCTGACTCATAGTAGTTCTCTAGCCGCCCCACCACTTCCGTTTCGCGCCCGAGATGGGCTAAGATGATCGTCGCCTGAAGAGCGATCTTTTCGTCAGGGTCATCGACTAAGCTCCGTACGACCTCGAGAGAGTCCTCTCCTCCCTCGGAAAGAAGGAGCTGAACCGCCGCACCGCTGACACCAAAACCTCGTTCCCTAAGCGCAGCACGTAAAGCCTCTTCCGCACGTGGATGATTCTGAATACTTAAAATTTGTAAAACTTCGAGACGGGTCAGTTGTGAAAGGATTTCGGGAAACTGCGGGATATCTTCACGAAAAGGAACATCGCTTTTTGCTAGGTATCGAAAAATGCCTTGCTTTTTCCACATCCAACGATCCTGAGATTCTTGGAGGTGGTGATTGAGCTGACTGACGGCCGCTTCGTTGTAAACCCCCTGCCCAATCAAGCCAAGTGCGGTGTTGAGTTGCACATAAGGGTCTTGAGAGCGTGTCATTGTAATACGCATTGCTCCAACTCCAAAACGTCCTGATGATTTAAGACATCCTGCTGCTAACTGACGCGTTTTCTCGTCATCACTGTTCGCGAGTTGTATAAGGAGTCGTTCGCCTTGCTTATCCCCCTTCACCATCATCAGCCAAGAGGCCACAACAGCCACCTGCTTCTGTGGGTCTTGCATCAGCGGGCGAACCACATTGGTGAGTGAAACTCCGTCGATCTCATCTGTATGTGTCAATGCGATCGCTTGCAGAGCCACCATCCGCACATCTTTAGAGTGGTCTTTGAGTAGCGGAACTAGAAGAGAGGCATGTTGATCAAGTGAGAAGGCTGCGATGATCTCGCAGGCGAGAAGCCGGAGTCCCTCACGAGGACTGTTCACAAGCTGCGCGAGCGTTTCTTTGCTGGGAACATCGATGAGCTGAACGAGAGATGCTGTAGCAAGACCCTTCTCTTCGATCGTACTGTTTCTCGAGTTCAACACTTCGGTCAACGGTCCGATCGCCTGTGTGGCTCTCATCGCCCCAGAAACTTCAATCGCCTTCAACCGCGCGTGGAAGTTTTTTTCTGAGGTGATCATATCGCTGATTTTCTCTTGAAGTTTCTGATCACGGAGTCCCTTTGAAAGCTCAGCACTCAGCAGACGGATCGCACTGTTGGAATCGTGGAGGCCGAGGTATAGATGATCGACTCCCCTCTGAGAATTGGAGATCCTCCCTGCGATCATCGCCGTCAATCGGATCGAAGGAGAGGGGTGCGAGGCACCCTTATCGATCACGCCCCAAGCCATCTCCTCAAGGAGGAGCTTGTTGTCAAACGCATTTGGAAAGATCTGACGGTACTTTTCAAAAAGAGCGCTCATCTCTGCGTCTTGACCTGTCTTCGCGTAAGCTAAAATCGCCACTTCCATGGCCTCTTTAGAGCGAGGGTAAAGACGGAGCGCTTCTGAGACAAGCTCGAGAGCAGAATCGTTGTCTCCAATCAAAAGGTGAGAGTGGACTTGGTGAGTGAGTGTCGGTGTGGCTGCATTCAACCCAACGATCGAAATCAATGCTAGAGAAAGAAGGAATCTAACCACAGCTACCTTGACAGCAGGAGGAGTCATCCTCCAGTTTAAAATAATTGACAATCTCTTTGAAACCCGGATGGTTGGCATCCTTCACCATTTCAAACACTAAAGTGGCCACTGAAGAGATCCGCACAAACTCTTTCATCTCTAAGATCGACGTTGAAAAATCATAAATCGACTGTGAAGAGATGGCATCGTTCACAACAGCGACATCATAGCCTTCAGCAGCGAGGTCTCGAGCCGTCTGCAACACACAGACATGAGCTTCGACCCCCGCCACAATCCACTGCTTTATTCCACTCTCTGCTACAGCCGTCAGAATATCCGGCTCTCCCATTGCAGAAAATTGGGTCTTGGCAAAGTAGTGTTGATCAGCAGGAAGTTGTTGACGGATGGGTTCAATCGTCGGCCCAAGTCCCTTCGGGTACTGTTCTGATACGAAAATGGGCAAACCCAAAATCTGAGCACAGCTGATCAACTTTTGTAGCTGAAGAAAAACAGCCACGTTGTTTTGAACTTTTGGAAATAAACGCTCTTGGATGTCGACAAGAAACAGTCCTGTATTCTCTTGATCCAAGATGAAATTATGACTCATTGCTAACCCATAGAAGTAAGCGCTCTTCCACCAAGAAGATGAAAGTGCAAATGAAAGACCGACTGCCCAGCAGAAGGCCCGTTATTGGTGATCAACCGATATCCTTTTTCAATCCCAAACTCTTTAGCTAGCTGTTGAGCACAAGCGGTGACCTCTCCCAAGAGGAAGTGGTCTTCGGGTTCGACGGACTGAAGATCGGGAATCTCTTTTTTTGTGATGATCAGAAGGTGAACGGGAGCTCTGGGGTGAATGTCTTTAATCGCTATCAGGTGTTCATTCTCAAACACCACCTCTGCCGGTAGCTCTCGTTCGATAATTTTCGTAAAAATGGAACCTTCACTCATCGTACGGACCCCTGGTTAGCTAGCACTTTCTCTGCGGCCTCAATTGCTGCCTCTTTTGTCTCCCAAACAGAAATAAAGCGCCCTTTATGGCAAAAGACGGCACCGGAGATACCACACACCTTGACTAAATCCTCATCATGAAGACCTGCCCACTCTTCTGGAAGAGGAACACGGACCTTCATCCTTTCATCCATACTCGGTGGGACAGCACGCAGCTTCCATTGACCGCCCGAGGGCATGATAATGAAGAGTGCGGGGTGAAACTGGCCCCTATTTTCAAAAAAAATATCTAGCCAAGGAATCCCCTTTTCAAAGAAGAGGATCTGCTGCTGCTTCTCCATTTCTTGAACAATCACATCACGGCACGACTGGATGTAGTGGTAACGGTCATAAAGGCGTCTGAGGTGTCCTAGAGTGAAGTCTAAAGCTGTAAAAAACCCTTCATTCTGCTCTTCATGTGTCGCTCCATACTCGATAGGATTGTAATTGGAAATCACATGAGAGAAGGAGCAGAAAAACGGAAGGTTAGGTTCAATCCCGTTGTCATGTGCATCGACACTCAAAATGAGCGAGCGGTTAAAGAACTGGTACTCCTCTTCGGTCAGATGCCCTTGCTCTTTCAAATAGAGAAGAACCATCCCAGCGCTGCTGAGCTCGCCTTGGTACTCGACTTGATGGTGATCGAAAAGTTTCTTTGAGGGATCATAGAACCCCCCAACGTCACAGACATACTCGCATGTCGCGAGCAAACTTTCATCACGGGTGCGATGGATTTTATCTTGATCGACTAGATCAAAAAAGATGAGGAGGGCTGAAGCGCTGACTTCATCAGCATGAAAGCTTCCACTATGAGTTCCTAGACTGCGTTTCAATTTTTCAGCACACATAAGGGTGGAATTATGACAAATGGATGATTTTGAGAAAAGGTCGTTTCTTACCAATTATAAATCACTTAAAATCAGCACCTAAAAGATGCAAAATCAGCCATTTACAACTGACTCCTTCTAGAGTATATTGACGATCACCTATGGATTACGCTCACGAAAAGCTCCATTACGACCTCGTGACTCCGGACGGCATCCTTTCTGAGTACCGAAAGGACTCTCAAAATAGTGCCAAAGGGGTGGTCTTAATCAATGATATCTCACCCGAGTTCAAAGGGTTTGAAATCGATAAAGAACTCATCTTTTTCAATCTCAAAAGTGCGCTTGCCCAGTTAGGATTGAATGCAAAAGCGACAGAGATGGATATCGATAAAGCACGGACTTGTGTCCGCGCTGTTTTGGACTTTGAAGCACACGGTAAAGTGGCGGAAGCCCTCCTTGACAATCTCCCGATTGGTGCGTACGTCGGAAAGCTTTTTGCAGCTGACGACCGACGCCGCGTCCGTGACCCACACTACCTGACTCGGATGTTTGGGCGTTCGGACCGCCTCGGTGACCCCCTGCTTTCTCTCGGTGGACTCCACGGAAGCAAAGACCTGATTCTAGATAAGGTCGATGGCCGGGCTGTCGCCTACATTTCCCTCTTAAATGGCACCCTAAGCTACGATGAACAGATCTTCCATTTCCTTCCCTCCTTTGCCCGCGCCCTGATCCGCAACCAGTCGCTCAGACAGTGGGTCGAACTGCATCAGATCTGGTTGCCGGATAGTGACCGTCAAGTCCAACCCAATGAGATCCTTCTCGTCAAAACCCTTCCTCTTCATATCAGGACCGTCTTTGGGCATGTCGTCAATGACCTTCTCCCTCCCGGCTACGAACACACCACTGCTTCAGTCCTCCAGCCCGACACCTCTGCTTCTGGCGACATCTACGAGCTCTTTGGTACCAGTTTACGGGAGATCACAGATATCCCCCTCGAGTTTTACACACTCGATCCCTACCGTGAACACGTTTTCTTCGCCGACCGCGATCAACTTCAAACCTGCATTGAAGATAGCGATGCTCTCTTCAAGGCCTTTGAAACGGCTCCTCCGCCGAAGGAGGCCCGCGCTGCCGTCTTCATTGTCAAAGGTGAGCAACTGATCAACCTCAAACCTGAAGATTGGATCGTTAAAAAGACGCACATGCATGAATTCCCAGGGATGCAGCAGAGTGAACGGCAAGCTCTCATGGTGGAACGGTACATTGAACAACAGCCAGCGTTCCCCATCCTAGAGCGTATCGACGAAGAGGATATCACCAGCCAAGGAATCCTCCTGACTCGCTACTTCCCCTCTCCTGTCATGAAGAGGATGCTCCTCTCCAACCACGTCCAGCGCTGTCTGAAAGGGATCTACTTCCAGCACGCCTCCCGTGGCTACCAAGAGTTTTTCTCTGAAGAAGACCGTGCCATGCTCGGCGACCTCGATAAATTTGGAATACCCATCTTTTGGGTCGACGAGACGACAAAAAAAATCCTGCGCTATGTCCGTAAAGCCGATACAGAAAGTGGGATGTTTGTCCCCCTTGATATGGTCGAAACCTATACCCACGCCACCGTGCTCGGCCTCTATGGCTCCAACCTCCTTGAAGGAGAGTTTGAGAAAGAACTCACTCACCTTGTCGAAGGCCTCCTTGAACTCAAAAAAAACACTGAACACCCACTTCTAAGTGAGCGTACACCACTGGCTCTTGTGACGGGCGGTGGACCAGGAGCCATGCTCACAGGAAACCGTGTCGCCTGCGAAACAGGCATCCTCTCCTGTGCAAATATCGTCGACTTCCGCTCCAAAGATGGGTCTGTTGTGAATGAACAGAAACAAAACCCCTACGTCGATGCAAAGATGACCTACCGTCTCGATAAACTTGTTGAGCGGCAGGCCGAATTCCATCTCGACCTCCCCATCTTCTTGTCCGGAGGGATCGGTACAGACTTTGAACAGGCGCTCGAAGAGGTCCGACGTAAAGTCGGTATCGCCCAGTCCACACCGATTCTCTTATTTGGAACCGTCGACTACTGGACAAAGAAAATCACCTCCCGCTTTCAGTGCAACCTAGAGACGGGAACGATCAAAGGCTCTGAGTGGCTTTCAAACTGTTTTTACTGCGTTCAGACAGGAGCTCAGGGATTGAAAGTCTACGATGACTTCTTCAACGACCGTCTCCACATCGGCAAACATGGCCCTACCTACGAACGCGGCTTCGCCCTGGTGAAAGAGACCTACGAATAGTTTTACTCTACCTGTGCAGTTTCAGCTCCCCAGCGTTCTTTCTATTGCGTATGACACGATATTCGGGATGATGCTTAGATACATGCTGCGCGATCTTTTCCCTCATCACGCCCAATCGCTCTGAATGGAGTCCTTTTCCTGTGATGACAACACACCGATCAGGAGACCTTTCGCGGAGATGGAGAGTGAGTTGTATGGCAGCGACCCCATAGCTCAGCCCGTGGCAATCTAAACTCCCTTTTAACCATCGAGCAATAAAATATTTTCGAAAGAGAACACCAGCCTCATCCAATTTCTCTAGCGCGACGAAGGCATCAATGACAGGAGAGACCACCCCCTCTGTTTTAATTTTCTTCTCATCCATTTCTTCATAGAGACGGATGACATGGGGGTAGTCTTCAGCTGCTTTTGCAGCAAAGATCACCAAGGGGTAGAGCTCTCTATCCATAGGCCCTCCTCCTATTAGACGGATCAAATCCTCATACCTTCCCTCAATCACTGCTAGCTTGAGAGCACCAACCTGACCCCCATCGCGGAATTTTTTTTTCTGCTCCTCCACTAAAACTTTTTTTCTTGAAAGCGCCTCCTCTCTTTCAATCCGTATCATCTCTTTTCTCCAGACCCGATGATTCAACCGCCCGTAGATGAGGCACATTTCTTTATAAAGGCGTCTCTCCAAACCCTCCTTTTTAAGTCGTCTCATGACATGAATCAGCCAAAGATAGTTTCCTCGACTGAGTCGAAACTTGAGTACGCCCATCTTTTTTTTCTGCCGAAGCATCTCATCCGGATCACCCGTGTGGATAGCAGCTCTTAAAACTCGGTTATAAATGACCGTCGAAGGGTGTATTCCTCCTGTTTGCATCTGTTTCATTAGATCTGTTATGCGTGAATAAAATCCATAGGCCAACACTTTCACCTCAAGCTCTATCAGCGCTGCATATGCCATGCGTGTTCTCGCTTCATAAGGGATAGTTTGGAAGAGTTGAGTGGCCTCTTTGACAATCTCTGTGCGAGTTTCAAGGGGGGTCCTACTGAGGGCTTGAATCCTAGCAACAACAGGACGCACCTCCTGCCGTTCCAGCCGTTCTAAAGGGAATTCTTCCACTTTGGTTAACACTGAACCCTCAAGGTAGCGTAGGTTGATAGTTCACCAGCACTAGAAAGATCACCCCTCATGGAATGTGACCATGAAGTTGAAAAAAGCTTGGCGAAAGAAAGCGGGTGCTTGGTCTGGTGGAAGGAGCTCTTCAGACTCTAGATCGAGGAGGTAATCAGCTCCGGCCAAATTCTTCCAAAAGGGGCGATTGTAGTGAGGAAACGAGTCTAAGAATTCGCGAATCCGAACCGTATTTAGGATCACACGGTTGATGGCCTCTCCCTCCTCCATAAAATTGACCCACCCCACAAACGCCTTCCTCACTGGGAGCGGCAGCTGCTCCATAGAAAGCACGCTCAAATCCGGATACTCAAAGAGTAGGTTGGGATCTTTTAGGAGTTGAACATACGCTTCAGGTGCCTGAGCCCAATAGAGCGGTCTCCACTCCTGAACACTCTCTAGAAATTGTAAAAACGTTCCAGGAGGAATTTTTCGAGGGATATAGGTCTTTCCCAAAAGGCGGTTCCAGGTGTGATAGTGGTAGAGGACCTCAGGTGGTGCTTGGACGAGCTTTTCAGCGAGCTCAGGCTCCATCATGGGCTGGTTGAAGAGTTGAAAGGCAGGGAGGTATCCTGTCCTCCCCTTCTGATGGATCCGCATGTAGCCACTATTTTCCCAAAGAAAAACAGAAAACTCACGGTTCGTGACCCGTGTGAAGGGGTTCTTTCCTTGTTTGTAGTTCAGGTAAGCGTTGACTGACCATTGAAGGCCAAAAAGGGCAGCAAAAAGACAAAGAAGAATCCCCGTCCAAACCCAAAATGGACGGGGATTTGTAGAATAACTCTCTTGAATTAGCTCGTCGTCATCAATAGCCATAGTAGGCAATGAGGGCTGTATAATCTGTGGGTAAACGGTTAAACTGCCCTTCGAGCGAGAAGCCGTTATGGTACTCGAAGTAGAGGCGGATACGCTTGTAATCACAGAAGCAACGCGCCCATTCATACCCTACAGTAAATGTTCCATCAAATTTGAAGTGGTTATCCTCTCTTGAGCGGAAGTGAGCCGCCGTGAAGACGCGTCCCAGCACGCGGCTGTTCGGAATACACCACCTGAAGAAAGGAAGATAGTATTCAGCACCATATTCTGAGTAAAAGCGGTGGAATTCATAAGTGGGATCATTCCTTGCAATCCAGCCAATCCCCCCGTACACACGGAAGTCACAGTTGGGACGGTACTGTGCAAAGAGATCCACATACTCGGAACTCGGGTTGCGCCGGTCAAAACCAGGGTTCATGATCAAAAACTCATCACCGAGGTGAGAAGAGATATGGAATAAGCGGAATCGGAAGGCCCAACAGTTGATAGCATAGGTCACAGGAATCGCCACATAGTAGTCGGCATTGACCATTGGAGAGGTCTCAGCACAGTGACGGAAGACAGCCCATACGGCACCTTCAATCCCAATATCGAGGGCTCCTCCACAGCCCATGACATTACAAAAACGGACGAGGCCCGCATAGTCTCCGAAAGAGACAGGCCCGGTATTGTGGGGATCGATGGCATGGTCCCGAAAACGCCAGCCAGCAGACATTCCTACTTTTCGAGGATCTGCCAAGAAAGGAGGCATGAGTGGCGGTCCGCCCGGAAGAGCTCGCACACAGCAGCCGACGATATGGTCACAGCAGGTACACTGATTATCGCAGTCCCAGTGAGTCTCTGGGTTCACTTCGTTGAGAAGTTCTTCACAACGCTCATTTTTTACCCAAGTTTCTCCGGCATAACAGGATAATGGTAAGAGTATTAAGGCAATCCAAGTCTTGAGTTTCATCCGTATTCCCCACAGTTGTGATCAGACCCTATCATATATCGAGTTATCACTTTATTGGCAAAAGAATTTCCTTGCCAGAGGCCCACTGAAATCGCTATCCTAATCACCTCAGATCGAGGGGCAATAGCTCAGTGGTTAGAGCAACGGACTCATAATCCGTCGGTCGCAGGTTCAAGTCCTGCTTGCCCCACTCTTGATCAACATCTAAGCTTTGTTCTTTCCATAGACTAGGCCCTGGAAAACAACGCTTTCCATTTTGATACCAAGTGATTGAGTCGCTCTTGAAAAACTCCCTCATGATTGCGATAAAGCGCGAGTATCCGATAACGGGATGGCGTTGGTTGCCATGAGACCGGATGCAGTTTAGACTGAACAGCCAGAAAGTCGGGCAAAAAACCCACCTCATTTGATGTTGAACAGATATCTGCAATCAGAGACCAGCTAGGTAAGCGAGCTTTAACCAATAGAGGTCGATCATATATTTGCTGCCACTTCTGTTGCAAAGTCAGGACCTCAATTTGATCTTCGGGCAATAACACAGAAGTTTCAGGAGGGTCTTTTTTTGCAGAATAGAGTTGAAATCCTCCTTTGCCTACTTCAGTAGCAATCACCCCTTCCCATACTGCATTGTCTAGAACGAGAGCGATGTCAGCTTCATCTCTTACTACAGCGCCATAGGCACTATCTGGTCTCATGAGTTTTAACTCGATTTTCTCTGCTGTCAAAATTTGCGGAATTGCAACGCGCGCAATTGCGTGGGTTGTGGCGATTCTAATAGGCAGTGGATCCTGGGTTGCCACCGTATCTCTCAATTGTTTCACCCAATTTTCTGCGCGAGGTAAAAGGAGTTGTCCCTCTTGAGTTAGCCTAAACTGGCGTTTTTCGTGAGTGCAGAGAGGCCTTGCAAATGCGTGTTCTACTCGCAGAATCGCTGAGCTTGCAGCACTTTGACTCAAGTGGTGCATTGCGGCAGCTTTCCCCAAATTTTTTAGATGCGCGGCAGAGATAAAAAGCTCTAAATCTGCAATCCGTAAATTCCGTAATGAAGATGTTGATAGACCTTTTAACTTCTCTTTCATTTTTAGCACCTTTTTTAAAATCGATATTATCGATTTATATATTCGAATATATCGGCATTACAAAAATAAATCAATTGATTATCGTTACTTCTGTATGCAATGAGGTGATTTATGAATTTAGGAAATAAGATATTGCAGTTTTTTCAGTGGATTTGTCGCTTTAATTTTGGAGACTTTGAGAAAGAAGAATTTAAAAAATTTCTTCGAATGGGGCTTATTTTCGCGCTGATTATAGGAATCTATTGGACGTTGCGCCCTCTAAAGGATGCTGTTTTTATTCAGCTGGTTGACAAACTTCACCTTCCCTACGCAAAAACTGTTTCAGTATTAGCCTTATTGCCTCTTGTGATGTTTTATACGAAGCTTTTAGAACGCACTTCACGAGAAAAAATGTTAGTGATTCTTCCTGCTTTCTATGGACTCACAGTTTTATGTTTTGCTTTCCTCATGACATTTGCCCAAGCACCAGCTACAGAGATTGCTGCCCGCTCAATTGGCCCTTATGTAGCAACAAAAGCCTTAGGATACTCCTGGTACTTCTTTGTAGAAAGCTTTGGTTCACTTGTCGTCGCACTGTTTTGGGCATTTGCTGCAGATACTACAGAACCTACTTCGGCTAAGCGAGGGTTTCCGCTAGTCGTTGCTCTTGGACAAATCGGTGGGATTGTCTCCCCTTACACGATAGGCGGCCTCCCCCATAGACTTGGATTTCATACTGACGCTCTTTCGATGGTCTGCTTGGGTTTTTTAATCCTAACCATTATTCCTTTAGTTCGCTACTTCCTAAAGTCAACACCAAAAGAACTCCTAGCCTCTTTTCATGGAAAAAATGAAGAAGATGTTGAAAAAGAACAGGAACCAGGCTTTTTAGAAGGTTTGAAGTTGATGCTTAAGCATCGCTATTTGATTGGAATTTTTGCTGCCAATTTCTTCTACGAGGTCATCGTGACCATCTTCGACTTTAATTTCAAAATTGCTGCAGGAAATCAGTATACAGGAGTTGCTTTGAGCAACTACCTGAGCTTATATGGATCAAGCGTCAATATTGTTTCACTGCTGTGTTTACTACTAGGAATTAGCAATATCACTAGGTTTTTAGGTGTCGGTGTTGCACTGGCTGCCATGCCCCTTATTGTAGGATTAGCTCTATTTGGATTTTTAACGCTCGACAGTCTAACGTTCCTTTTCATTCTGATGGTGGGTTCAAAGGCTGTAAATTACGCGCTGAATGGACCAGCCCTAAAACAGCTCTATATCCCTACCACCCCTGATGTACGTTTCAAAGCCCAGGCCTGGATTGAGACTTTTGGCTCCCGTGCTTCTAAGGAAGCGGGATCGATTTTTAATATGCTAATGACACCATTACAATCTGCTTTTGGGACTTCTTTAGGCAGATCATACTACTTAATGTTAAGTGGGGCTCTAGGATTTCCAGTATTAGTGTGTTGGTTTATCGCAGCTGTCTATCTCGGACGAACATTTAAAAATGCCGTTGAAAGCAAGAGGGTGGTTTGTTAGGAGCCTAAGCTGATTAAAGTTCTGTTTACCCTCCTGATCACCATCAAAACTTTATTCCTTCAACAAATTCCTAAACTCAGGAAACTCCTCAAGGTAAGGACCCATGATCTCAAGAGCTTTTTCTTTAGACAACCAACCTTTACTCTGACACCACCTATAAGAACTTGAAAAACTAGAGTGCCACATTTTGATTAGTCTCTTTTTCATATCTGCATTTTCCTGCCCACTTTGCTGCACCTTTCTTAGGCTATCAACAGTAGACTCAAGCTGCTTTCTAAAGTGCAGTTCGTACTCCCTGGCTGACTCATTTTGCATTCGGCTTATCTCTCTGTCAGATCTTTCTGATAATTCCCGCCTGAAAACTTCGAGTTCTTCAGGATTCCGAGGGAGTCTAAAATGCGAGTGGAGTTCCGTAGGTGGTTGAGGCGCTACTTCCTCATCACCCTGGTCGTAAAAGCAACTATAGCAAGACTTATGGAACTCAGCTCGTTGAATATAAAAAAGACCTAGCCTACCATCGAACAGGGAAAGCAGATGGCCAAAAGCTTCTTCGATATCACGAACTGCACTAAAAAGCTGCGCTTTGAAGTAGAGCCCTCTATTCCCAATCATACTCGGGAAACCCAGGAGCAAGGCCTGAGATAAATCGTAGATGACTTTGACGATCCCCGACCATAGAGCCGCAGGAATCGCCCGGAATTTATGTTGCTCCCAAAACGAGTCTTCATACACCCTCGAATATTCATCATAGGAAGGACCTTCATAACTGAATTGTGGCTGTTGTTTGAACCTATTTTGGTCGAAAGATCGAGTAAGTTGGTATGCTTGTTTGTAAAAAGAATTTTCAAAAACGACAGCCATCATTTACCTCACTATTGTTTTTTTTCAAAAAAGTAGTCATGCCAATAAAACTAATTACTGTCAATGAGTAGTCTCCCTGCCTCCTCTATTCCTTGTTGACAATCTTTTTCTACATTATCCTATCTACTCCAAAGGAGGCCTCTATGAACCCATCCAGCATCAAAGTGTACCACTACCCTAAGTGCAGTACCTGTAAAAAAGCCCTGCAATTTTTAAAAGGAGAGTCGATTGACTTCGAAGAGATTCATATCGTCGAGTCTCCCCCCACCAAAGAAGAGCTCATCAAGGCGTTAGAAGATTTAGGTAGCTCTCGAAAGCTCTTTAATACTTCAGGAATGGTCTACCGGGAGCTCGGCCTGAAAGAGAAACTCGACACCCTCTCCGATAGCGAAGCCGTGGAGCTCCTAGCGAGCAATGGGATGTTGATCAAACGCCCTCTTCTTCTCAAGGAAACAACCACTCTAGCCGGCTTTCGAGAAAAAGAGTGGATGGAAGTGCTAGCAAGGTGATCTATCCAGAATTTAAACTAGAAACCTATCTCGCTGCGAGAGAGTTCTCGGCACCCTATAACTTTTGTTCTTCTGATATAGAGGCCTTCTCGATGAAGGAAATCGTTCAGATGGCCGATCCTGAAAGCCGCATGCTCTGGGAAGAGCTGCAACTCGGTTACACTGAAACAGAAGGCCACCCTCGACTCAGGGAAGAGATCAGCAAAGAATATGGAGACCACATTGGAAAGGACGAGATCTTGTGCTTTGCTGGTGCAGAGGAGGGAATTTATACAGCAGTCCGCACCCTCCTTGAACCGACCGATCACGTTCTTGTCATCACTCCTTGCTACCAGTCTCTTCAGTCGCTTCCAACTGCTATCTGCACCACTTCTGAGGTGCCCCTTCGACACGAAGAGGAGTGGGAACTCGATTTGGATAAAGTTAGAAAGGCGATCCGTCCTAATACCAAACTCATCATGATCAACTTCCCGCACAATCCAACTGGCGCCCTGTTGACTCATGAAAAACAAGCGGGCCTTGTGGAATTGGCTCGAGAAAAGGGGATTTGGATCTTTTCGGATGAGGTTTACCGCCTGATTGAAGTCGACGCAAAAGATCGACTCCCCCCCATTGCGTCGATCTATGAAAAAGGGCTCAGTTTGAGTGTGCTGTCTAAAGCCTTTGGTCTTGCAGGACTGCGCATTGGCTGGATTGCAAGCCAGAATAAAGAGGTTCTGAAGCGGATGAATGAGACAAAACACTATCTCTCTATTTGCAATAGCGCCCCCTCAGAAATCCTTGCTTTAATCGCTTTAAGGCAGAGTGAAAAAATCCATCACAGAAATCGCCTCTTGATGCAGGAAAATCTCAGGCTGCTAGACCGCCTTTTTGACGACTACTCAGATTGGTTCGAGTGGGTCCGACCGAAGGGTGGATGTATTGGTTACCCCCTCTTGAAGAAGGCCATTCCTGTCGACGAGTTTGCTGAGACTCTACTGAAAGAGGCGGGGGTCTTGATTCTCCCTGGCTCTGTCTACGATGATAAACAAAATCACTTCCGCGTGAGCTTCGGACGAAAATCTATCCCAGAGGCAGTGACTCGACTGATTCAATTTATTGAGAAAAGAGCTGGCTAGCCTACTTAAGGGAATCTTTGATTCTTCGATACACCATGTAATTGGCAGGACACTTAAAATGCGGATCGGATGGAGTTGTAGGCTCTACATGGCTATCGTTACAGTAGACCCATTTACCCCCTTTATAGACGACTGCGGTATAATGAATTTCCCCGTGATTTTGTAAAAATCCGGCAAGCTCATACCGGGAATTTTCTGGAGGTGTTTTAAATAAGGGCTTAAAGTCTACAATGCAGTCCCGTTCTGGGACGACCCCGTGAGGATCAACTTTGACGACGAGGATCTCTGGGATTTCACCTACAATCTGTTCTGTTTCATAAAAACGGGAGATTGAGATAGGGGCTCCAGTTTCAGGATGGGTTTTTCTCCACTCATTGCCTTTATCAAACACACCCTCCTGTCGGCCCAAGTGTCCCTTCAGCTTCTCTTGAATCGAACTCCCTGGGCATTTTAAGATCATCACTTCCATTGGCCAACGCTCCACTTTCTCTTGGCCCACTAAATCTCTCCCATCCTCCATTAGAGGTGTCCTTATCTTTTCTAATTCAAAACCTCTTCCCAAAACATGTAAGATCAACTCAAAAAATGAACGTGAATCATGCATTGCTGTCAGGTTTCCTTTGAGCGCACCGTACTCGAGTTCTGCCGCGAAAATCGTCTTACGCAATTCCCCTACGCTTTTCCCTAGTTCAGCTGGGTCTTTTGCCCTCTTCCAAATTCCCAGAAACTCTTTGAATGAGTTGAGAATTTTTTGGCGTTTTTCTTTGCTGTCTGCAGGCTCTGGAGATACTTCCTTTGGAACAAGAGCTTCAAAGTTAGCTATCGCTAAAAGAGGCTGCAGTGCAGCATTTAACCAACACAGATTCTCCCCTGGACGATTTCTTATTCCTTTCACGTTCCACTTAAGATCGTGCAACTTCCTCTCAAGAACCTTCAGGGATTTATCTATTCGATGAATCAAGCCTTCGATCTTTTTTTTAGACTGCATTTCTGCATCTTTCAATTTTGAAAGAGTCTCTCTAATAGCAAAAATATCATCCTTCAAAAAGGGAAGTCCTTGAGGCGTATCCCACTCATCATCGTCTACAGCTGAGAAAAAAGTGTCTAAGTAGCACTCCCAAAAAGTGATTTGTTGTTCAATAGAATAAAAACTTAAAACCGACAAAGAGTTGTCCTTATAAGTCCCCTCTTTGTTAGCCCCCGCTAAGACAGCCCGATGGATCTGATTGAGCCGATCTTCTATGTCAGTGGTATGGAATTGATGGGTTCTTCGGAAGACGATTTTTGCTAAAAAAAGGGCTGCCGGAATGACTACCGTCAGGTAAGAGAAGATCTTGATCGCAACATAAACCACCTGCAAAAGCACGTTCGTCTGCTTTTCTTTTAAAACAACTCTTTGACTTCTCCCGATGGAATATCCAGGTACGACATAGGCTGATCGACCACCCAGATGAAAATACCCCTCCACCGCTTCTTGAAGACGCTGCTTTAGACCACAGGGCCCTTCATAGCGAACGGGTGTAAAAAAGTTCAGATACTCCACCTTAAGTCCTCTTTTTCGTCAGTTTTTCGTCGAGCACCCAAAATAAATAAGAGATTTATTTCAAATTTTTCAATAACATTTTTCGCGAATGGTTATAGATTTTTTTAAATTCTATCATCTCTAGCAGTCGAAGAAAAAAATCTTGAAGAATGCTATGTCGATCGAAGCATCAAAAGTAAAGTCGACCCCCACCCGATAACGAAGCTTTCGCATCTGCTTACAGGTAATGTCGATCTTTATTAGCTTCTATGAACTGAAGAGGTAGGAAGGCCAATAGAAGTGGCCTATCCAAGAGAATGTCCCATTGTTAGTTGGAACTCACATGGCTCCTACTTTTTTCAGGCGGCTTTAGCCTCCTGCTCTTCATGATACCGCTTGACTCTTTTTTTCGCTTCAGGAATGTGTAAAAACCCCTTCACTGTTCGAAATCTAGACTCTGCATCCAACAAGGCTGCTGCTACCCATCTCTGGGCCATCTTCTCTTTCTTGTATGACT